>WBZO01000641.1_pt1 | contig 68597 bp, 66 predicted proteins | sample 5204261 | NCBI WGS metagenome assembly WBZO01 (sample SAMN12412400, study PRJNA552823) | activated sludge metagenome | isolation source: activated sludge from anammox sidestream of wastewater treatment plant... | place: USA: North Carolina | collected 2017-09
CGAGGCGACCCAGACATCGCTCGAAAGCTGCTGCGCGATCCGAGTCAGCACCTGAAGGCCGGGCGCGTTGATGCCGTCGTCATTGGTGACGAGAATGCGCATGCCCGGTTTCGCGCGCGAAGCTCTGGAACCAGCCTTGACCTTAGCCATTTGCAGCAATCACTTCCTGCCCGCCCATATAGGGCTTGAGCGCGGCGGGAACGGCGATGGAGCCATCCGCCTGCTGATAATTTTCGAGAATGGCGATGAGCGTGCGGCCGACCGCAAGCCCCGAGCCGTTGAGCGTGTTGACGAAGCGCGTGGTCTTGCTTCCCGCGGGCTTGTAGCGGGCCTGCATGCGCCGCGCCTGAAAATCGCCGCAGACGGAGCATGACGAGATTTCGCGGAAGGCGCCCTGTCCCGGCAGCCAGACTTCGATGTCATAGGTCTTGCGGGACGAAAATCCCATGTCGCCGGTCGAGAGCGTGACGACGCGATAGTGAAGATCGAGCGCCTTCAGCACGCCCTCGGCGCAGGCGAGCATCCGCTCGTGCTCCTCATCCGCCTGTTCGGGCGTCGTGACCGAGACAAGCTCGACCTTGGAGAACTGGTGCATCCGGATCATGCCGCGCGTATCGCGGCCCGCCGATCCCGCTTCGGCGCGGAAGCACGGCGTCCAGGCGGTCAGGCGGAGCGGCAGTTCCTCTTCCGAAAGGATGCTCTCGCGCACGAGATTCGTGAGCGAGACTTCGGCGGTCGGAATGAGCCAGTATTTGTCCTGCTCGGAAACGCTCTGCCCCTTATAGACCGCGAACTGATCGTCGGCGAATTTCGGCAGTTGCGCCGTGCCGAACATGGTCTGGTCCTTGACCAGCAGGGGCGGGTTCACTTCCGTATAGCCGAACTCGCGCGTGTGCAGATCGAGCATGAAATTGGCGATCGCCCGCTCGAGCCGCGCGAGCAAGCCCTTGAGCACGACGAAGCGCGCGCCCGAAAGTTTCGCCGCCGTCTCGAAATCCATGAGTCCGAGCGCCTCGCCGAGATCGAAATGCTCCCTGGGCGTGAAATTCATCGCCCGCGGGCTGCCATGCCGGCGATATTCCACATTGGCCGTTTCGTCGGGGCCGACCGGCACCGTCTCATAGGGAATGTTCGGGATCGCAGCGAGTTCGGTTTCAAGCTCGGCGGTGACGGCGCGCTCGTCTTCCTCGCCGGCCTGGATCTTCGCCTTCAGATGCGCGACCTCGTCCATGAGCTTCTGGGCAAGGGCCTCATCCTTCTTCGCCTTGGCGGCGCCGATCTGCTTGGAGGCATCGTTACGCGCCGCCTGCATCTCCTGCAAGGACGCGATGATCTTGCGGCGGCGCTCGTCGATGGCGATCAGCCTTGCCGCCTGCGGCTCGATTCCGCGCTTTGCGAGTCCCGCATCGAAGGCTTCGGGGTCGTCGCGGATGATCTTGATGTCGTGCATGGGAGTCCGGCGGATTGGGGATTGCGGCGGCTCCTGTATACGCGGAAGGCCCCGTACCGTCCAGACGAGGGCTCAGATGCCGCCCGGCGCCTCCGCGCCGCCAGCGCCATCGCCGGCTTCCGCCGCTGTCCGCCTTGCGCGCTCCACGAGAACGACCGCCCAGATGGACAGCTCGTAGAGGAAGACGATGGGAATGCCGAGGCTGATCTGGCTCAGAAGATCGGGCGGCGTGAGCACGGCCGCGACCGAAAACGCGATGACGATCGCATATCGCCGGCCCTTGCGAAGCTGCTGCGACGACAGAATCCCCACCCGGGCGAGAAGCGTCAGGATCACCGGAAGCTGGAAGCAGATGCCGAAGGCGAAGATGAGCCCCATGATGAGACTCAGATATTCGCTGACGCGCGGCAGAAGCTCGATCGTGGCCTGCCCCTCGCCGCCCGCCTGCTGCATGCCCATGAAGAAATGAAGCGCCATCGGCATCACGGCGAAATAGACAAGCGCCGCACCGATGAGGAACAGGATCGGCGTCGCGATCAGATAGGGCAGGAACGCCCGGCGCTCGTTCTTGTAGAGGCCCGGCGCGACGAACATGTAGATCTGCGCCGCGATGATCGGAAAGGCGATGAAGAAGGCGCCGAACATGGCGAGCTTCATCTGGGTGATGAAAAACTCCTGCGGCGCCGTGTAGATGAGCTTGGCGGCCGAGCCCGTCCCCGCCGCGATCTCATAGGGACGCAGCAGAATGTTGAATATCTGCTTGGCGAAGGTGAAGCAGGCGGCAAAGGCGATCACGATGGCGACGATCGACTTGATGAGGCGCGAGCGAAGCTCGATCAGATGATCGAGCAGCGGCGCGCGCGAGGATTCGATGTCGTCGTCGCTCATCCGCGTCCCGCCTCGGTCTTGCTCTCGCCGTCCTCGATTTCCTCCGCCTCGCGGATGGCGTCGGCTATGCCCGGCGCGATGTCATCGGGCAGCCTCTCTGAAAGCCGCGGCTCGCCCGCGGGCTCAGTGGCCGCCTCTCCGGCCGCCGCCGGCGCGGACGGCTCGCCCCGGTCGAGATCGACCTCGACCGACTGGCGGATTTCGCCGAGCGGCGCCAGGGTCTGGCTGCGCAGATCGGCCACTTCCTTGCGCAGCTCCTCCAGTTCGCTTTCCCGCGCGAGATCCTCGAAGGATTGCTGGAACTCGCGGGCCATGGCGCGCATCCGGGCGACATACTGCCCCGCCACGCGCATCACGCGCGGCAGATCCTTGGGGCCCACGAATACGATTGCGAGCACCGCGATGAGGAGCAGTTCGGACCAGCCGATATCGAACATGACGGTACCCGGGTTACGTCAGGCGGGGCCTTTCGCGCGCCCCGAAGGCTTCAGCCGTTCGCCGTCTTGTCCTTGGCGGCCGAGCCGCTGTCCTGCGTGGCCACGCCTTCGATGACTTTCGGATCGCTCTTGGCCGGGGCCTCGTCGTCCTCCTTCAGTCCCTTCTTGAAGGCGTTGATGCCCTTCGCCACATCGCCCATCAGGGTCGAAACCTTGCCCGTTCCGAAGAGCAGCACAATGAGGGCGACGACGAGAAGGATATGGGTCCAGCTCAGCATCTCATTCTCCCAATAGGGCCAGGCCCGCTGGCCGAACTCGAGCGCCGCGACTGCGGGCCGAAGCACAACTTATCACCGCTGGGGCGAATATGGGCGCTCCGATCTGCATTTACGACCTCTCGCCCGCATTTATCCCGCCGCCCACCCCTCCGACAATCACAATAAGTTGAGGGATACAGGGGCGGCGCGGAATGCCCCAAAGGCCAGCCGGCCCGCTCAATCGGAGGGCGCCTCGTCCTCGCCCATATGGGCGAGATGATCGTCGAGCGCCGCGCCATATTCCTCCGGCGCCTCGTCGTCGAACTCGCCATCACCCTCGCCGCCGCTCTCGCTCGGCGTCGGCACCTCGAAACCGGGCGGCAGCCTGCCATCGAGCAGTCCCGCCGCCTTGAGATCGTCGAGCCCCGGCAGGTCGCCGATATTCTCGAGCCCGAAATGCAGAAGGAAGGCCTCCGTGGTGCCATAGGTGACGGGCCGCCCCGGCGTGCGCCTGCGGCCGCGCAGCCGCACCCAGCCCGTCTCCATCAGCACGTCGATCGTGCCCTTGGACACGGAGACGCCGCGAATTTCCTCGATCTCGGCGCGTGTGACCGGCTGGTGATAGGCGATGATCGCCAGCGTCTCCATGGCCGCGCGCGAAAGCTTTTTCTGCTCGACCGCCTCGCGCTCCATGAGGAAGGAAAGGTCGTCAGCCGTACGAAAAATCCACTTATTCGCGATGCGAACGAGGTTTACGCCACGTTTTTCATAAAATTTCTGAAGATCCTCGATGACCGCGCCGACATCCGTGCCCGCAGGCAGGCGCGCCGCAAGACTGTCGATGTCCAGCGGCTCAGCGGCGGCGAAAAGCAGCGCCTCCGCCATGCGCATAAGCTCGGCATGATCCGTCGCATTGGCGGGAAAGCGAACGATATTGGCGCTTCCGTCGGTCGTCACATCCTCAACTGCCACCTCGGAGTCATCATCGGCGGCATCCTCGTCGCCTTCATCCTCGCCCTCAAGTTCAAGTTCATCCTCAACTTCAACTTGAGGTTCGGCTTCCGGCGCGGCTTCCTCTCCGTCTGCGTCGGGCCCATCCTCGCTCGCAACGGGCTCGCCGTCGCCAGGCGCGGACAAGGCGTCCTCGCCCTCCGCCTCGGGGCGCGGATCGTCAGGGGCCGGCTCGGTGGCTTCGCCCGCTTCGGTGGCTTCAATCGGCTCGGCTTCCGTCTCTGGCTGCGTTTCTTCGGTCATTCTTCTATCTGCTGGTCGTCGGTATCATCTGCCGGCATGGCGGCCGATCCCTCGCCGGGCCTCTTGCGGCGCACGAAGAGGGGCTGATATGCGCCCGCCTGCGCGATCTCGATCTCCCCGTCCTTGGCGAGCACGAGCGCCGCACTGAGCGTACTCGCGAGCGCCGAGCGCCTGAGTTCGCCGGTGAGGAAATCGACGGGTAGAAACGCGTCGATCCGTCCCCAGTCGAACATCATGCCCAGCATGTTTTCGAGCCGCTTGCGGGCGATCTCGATCGCAAGGATCGGCAGGCGCTTCGGCTCCCACCGTGTTTCGCGTCCTTTCAGCCGCTGCTCTGAATATGCCTTGAGAAGTTCGAAGAGAGAACCCTGATATTCGCTTGTTTTTACAACGCGAATACCCTCCGGCACGCCTCGCTGAAAAACATGGATGCCGAGCCTCTGGCGGGCGAAGAGCGCCTGAGACGCATTCCGCATGCTCTCGAGCCGTTGAAGCTGGAAGGCAAGACGCGCCGCCATCTCCGCGCCGCTCGGCCCCTCTTCCTCATCCGGTGGGGGCAGCAGCAGCCGCGACTTCAGATAGGCGAGCCATGACGCCATGACCAGATAGTCGGCGGCAAGGTCGAGCTCCATCCGATGGGCACGATTGATGAAATCGAGATATTGCTCGGCAAGCTGGAGGATCGAGATCCGGGTGAGATCGACCTTCTGATTGCGCGCAAGGGTCAGCAGAACGTCGAGCGGACCCTCGAAACCGTCGAGATCGACGATCAGCGATTCCTGCTCGGCCCCTGCCTCGGTCGCGGCGATCGGGCGGCCCTCCTCGAAGCTCTCGCCGGGCACAGGCGCGCCCTCCGCCGATCCGCCTTCCGGATGCGCCACAAGCCCCGCGGCCGGTGCTCCGGCCTCCGCCTCATTGTGTGAGGGCGCCTCGTTCATGCCCGCCTATGTCGTTGATCTCAAACGGCCCCGCGTCAGTCTGCAAATAATGACACGAGCGGATGGGCCCTTATACCCCGCGCCCCGCCGGCACGGTACCCTGCATTCGCAATTATCCCCAGCCACGAACTGGCCTCAAACGAGAGGCCCCATGAGGGCCCGGAAGCGCGCCAGCGCTGCTTCCTCGTCGAAGGCTTCGGGCGCCTTGAGCCGCGCCAGCGCCGCGTCGGCGCGCCGCGCGGCATCGCCGCCGAGCACCGGCACCTCCTCGACAATGGCCCGCATTTCGTCCATCCGGCCGTTGCAGTGAAGAACGAGGTCGCAGCCTGCGTCGAGGCTCGCCTTCGCCCTCTCGCCGAGGGAGCCCGCCAGCGCCTCCATGGAGAGATCGTCCGACATGAGGCAGCCGTCGAAGCCGATGTAGCCGCGAATGGTGCCGCCGATCACCCGCGCCGATGTAGTGGCGGGCCGGTCGGGATCGAGCGCCGAATAGACGACATGCGCCGTCATGGCGAGCGGCAGATCGGCCAGCGCCTTGAAGGGAGCGAAGTCCGTCCTCGAGAGCGCGTCCGCGTCCGTATCGACGACAGGAAGGCTCAGATGGCTGTCCACGCCCGCCCGCCCATGTCCGGGAATATGTTTGATAACGGGCAGGACGCCCCCGGCGAGCAGCCCCTCGGCGGCGGCTCGGCCGACCGCGATCACGGGCTCGGGCGTCGCGCCATAGGCACGGTCGCCGATGACGTCATGCGCGCCAGAGACAGGCACGTCGAGCACGGGAAGGCAGTCCACATTGATGCCGAGTGCGTCGAGTTCCGCCGCCATGAGCCGTGCGCCGAGCCGGGCCGCCTCGATCCCGTCCTCGCGCGAGCGGTCATAAAGCTCGCCATAATGCCGCCCCGGCGGATAGGCCCGCCAATGCGGAGGGCGCAGGCGGGCGACGCGCCCGCCTTCCTGATCGATCAGGACAGGGGCGGCGTGCCCCGCGGCTTCGCGCAACTCTCCGACGAGGCGGCGTAGCTGATCCGGCGCTTCGATGTTGCGCGCGAAGACGATGAAGCCCCAGGGCCGCGTCTCGCGGAAGAAGCGCCGCTCCTCGCCGGTGAGCGAGAGCCCCGCGCAGCCATAGATAACGGCGCTCTGTCCCATCAGGCCACCGTCAGCGCGGCTTGACGAGGCAGGCCTGGCCCTGAGCCTTCAGCGTTCCGCAAAGCTCGCCGGCCTTCGCCTTGTCCATATAGCCCGCGCGCAGGCGGTAATAGATGCCCTTAGCGCCGAGATCGGCCCGCTGGATATCGGCCTGAAGACCGGCCAGCGCGGAATGCTTCTTCTTCAGCTTCTCGAATTCGGCCCGCGCCGTCGGCTCGTCGCGAAAGGCGGCAAGCTGCACGACATAGCTGCCAGCGGCTGCCGTGGCGGCGGGCGCCGCCTGAACGGTTGCGGCCGGAGCTTGCGCGGCGGGAGGTGCCGTAACCGGAGCCGCGGGCGCCTGCGCGACCGGAGCGGCAGGCGCGGCCGCGACCGGCGGCATGGCTTCCGTTTGGGCGGGCGCTGCCTCGGCGCCCGGAACGGGGGCTGGAGCCTCCGCCACCTTAGGCTGAACGGCGATGGGCTCTTCCGCGCTTGGCAGCAGGTGTTCGGCATCCGAAGCGCCGCCCGCATCCGCGCCAGAAATCCGGTCGTAAACGGTCTTGTCCTGATGCGGGAACTTCATGCCGCCGGGATTGGCTGGCGCGACCTTGATCGGGCTGTCGTCGGCGCGAATGACGGGCGGATTGCCCTGCGCGCCCTGCTTCAGCCCCTGCTTGTAAGCCAGAAACACCACACCGGCGAAGACCACCAGCAGCGCAATGATGGCGAGAATGACGATCGGGCGCCTGCGCCCGTCATCGTCGTCATCCGTCGCGTCATAGGTGTAATAGTCGTCTTCCTCGTCGGGCTCGTAGCCGTATCCGCGGTCACTATCCGACATCAGCGCATCTCCTCCGCCGGCTCCACACCCAGAATCCCGAGACCCGCGGCAATGACATTGGCCACCGCACGAATCAGGGCGAGCCGTGCAAGGGTAACATTCCTGTCCTCGGCGACGATAAATCGCAATGACGGATCCTCCTTGCCCTTGTTCCAAAGGGCATGAAAGGCGGACGCGAGATCGTAGAGATAAAAGGCGATGCGATGGGGCTCATGCGCCTGCGCCGCCTGCTCCACCTGGCGGGGGAAGGCCCCCATGAGCTTCATGAGCCCAAGCTCCGCCTCATCCGTCAGCGGCGCGAGATCCGCCGCGGCGAGCGCAGCATCGGAATGCTCGATGCCTGCTTCCTTCGCGTTCCTCAGCACCGAATGGACGCGGGCATGCGCGTACTGCACATAGAAGACCGGGTTGTCGCGCGACTGCTCCATCACCTTGGCGAAATCGAAGTCGAGCGGCGCGTCGTTCTTGCGCGTCAGCATCATGAAGCGCACGACATCCTTGCCCACCTCGTCCACCACATCGCGCAGCGTGACGAAGTCGCCTGCTCGCTTGGACATGCGCACCGGCTCACCATTGCGGAAAAGCCGCACGAGCTGGCAGACCTTGACGTCGATCTGAGCCTGCCCGTCCGTCACCGCGGCGACCGCGGCCTTCACGCGCTTGATATAGCCTGCATGGTCGGCGCCCCAGACGTCGATCAGCGTTCCATAGCCGCGCTTGAACTTGTCGAAGTGATAGGCGATGTCCGGCGCGAAATAGGTCCACGAGCCATCGGATTTGCGAAGCGCCCGGTCCTGATCGTCGCCGAAGGCGGTCGAGCGGAAGAGCGTCTGCGGGCGCGGCTCCCAATCGTCGGGAAGCTCGCCCTTGGGAGGTTCCAGAACGCCGGTATAGATGAGGCCCTTTTCCTCGAGCAGCTTCAGCGTCGCCTCGACAGCGCCCGACTTGTGCAGCTCGCGCTCGGAAAAGAAGACCTCGTGATTGATGCCGAGCACCGCGAGATCGCCGCGGATGAGTTCCATCATCGCGTCGATGGCCGCATCGCGCACGAGGGGAAGCCACTCGGACTCCTCCATGTCCGCGAGGGTCGCTCCATGCTCCGCCGCCAGCGCCTGACCCACCGGCTTCAGATAGTCGCCGGGGTAAAGCCCTTCGGGAATCGAGATCGTCTCGCCCAGCGCCTCGCGGTAGCGCAGATAGGCGCTGCGGGCGAGAACCTCGATCTGGCCGCCCGCATCGTTGATGTAGTACTCGCGGCAGACCGTGTGCCCGATCTTTTCGAGCAGATTGGCCAGCGCATCGCCGAAGACCGCGCCGCGCACATGGCCGACATGCATCGGGCCGGTCGGGTTCGCCGAAACATATTCGACGTTGACGGGGCGGCTCTTGCCCGCGTCGCTCGCGCCATAGGCGGCGCCGCTGCGAAGGACGACCGGGATCGCGGCCCGCCACACATCGTCCTTGAGCCTGAGATTGATGAAGCCGGGACCGGCGATCGAAACTCCGGTCACGCTTTCATCGCCCGCGAGAATCGTCGAGAGCTTCTCCGCGAGGACACGGGGCTGCATGCCCGCCGGTTTCGCCAGCACCATGGCGGCGTTGGTCGAAAGATCGCCATGGCTCGGATCGCGCGGCGGCTCGACCGCGATGCGGCTGAGATCGAGCCCCTGCGGCAGCACGCCCTCCGCAATGAGGCCCTGAAGCCCCGCCTCGACCCGTTCCTCGAAATGCCTGAAAATATTCATGAGTCTTGCCGCCTGGCCCCGTTTTGGGCGCGCACTCTAACGGCTGGAAAGGGGCCTTTCCAGTCGCTTTGCCCTCTGTGCGCAAACCCTTAGCGACAAAATGCGCCTTCCGCCACAGGCCCGAACGTGATTGTCTGCCACCATGCAAAGCGCTGGGGCATATCTCGATAGCAATTTCCTTCAGTCCGTCCGGAGCCGGGCGCTGGGGATCTTCGCCCTTGTCGCGATCCTTCTGCATGTCGCGGTCCCGACCGCCTACAGCCTCTCCGGTCCCGCGACGCAGGACCTCCTCAAGACCGTTATCTGTTCCGATGGCGTGGCCAAGGAGGTCTATATCGACAAGGACGGAAATCTCGTCCACCCCTCCACGGTCGATCACGACGCCTGCAAGTTCTCCTGCCTTCATCACTGCGCCGCGCTGACCGTCGCGACCATCGCCATGGCGAAGCCCGACTGGGCCATCGTCCTGAGCCTTCTGACGGGCGCCTCGCCCGCCGACGCGCCGAATTACGGCGCCTCGCACCCCCGCGCCCCTCCAGCCTGATCGCAAGCTGCAACGCCACAATCTGAGCCAACAAGCGGCCGGGCGGCTGATGCCGGCCGCGAGCACTTGCGATTCGGAACATCATGAAAAACGGAACGACCACGTCGCGCGGGCTGGCTGCGACGGCTGCCCTTGTTCTATCCGCTTCCTCCGCCCTGGCCGACGGTTCGGCCCCTCCCTCCGCAAAACCCCTCCCCTCCGCCTCCGATGGCGATTACGCGCTCGTCGACGAAATGATCGTGACGGCGCCACGCAGCGGAACTCTCACCGTCCCCGATGTCGAGGCCGTCAAGCGCGAGCTGGCGCGTGTGCCGGGCGCGGTGGCGGTCGTTCCGGCCGATAGCTACCGGGACAAATACGCCACGAACCTCGAAGATACCTTCGCCTTCACGCCGGGCGTCTTCGCCAGCAAGCGCTACGGACAGGAAACGAGACTGTCGATTCGCGGCGCGGGGCTCAGCCGGGGTTACCATCTGCGCAGCATCGAATTGCTGCTGAACGGCATCCCCCTCAACCTCGCGGATGGCAGCGGCGACTTTCAGGAGGTCGAGCCCCTCACCGTCCAGCACATGGAGGTCTATCGGGGCGGCGACGGCCTGCAATATGGCGCGGCCGCGCTTGGCGGCGCCATCAACATCGTCTCACCGACGGCCTCGACGGCGCCTGCCGAAAATCTGTTGCGTGTCGATGGCGGCAGCTTCGGCACGCTGCGCGCCCATGGCGAGGTCGCGCGCATCCTTGGCGACACCGACTTCTTCGCAACTGTGACGGGCCTCACCTCGGAGGGCTGGCGCGACCACAGCCGCGAGAAGACCGCGCGCTTCGCGGGCAATCTCGGCCAGCGCATCAATCTCGATACCGAAACGCGCTTCTATCTGAACTACAACGCCGTCGATCAGGAGCTTCCGGGCACGCTGTCGCTCGCCACCGCGCAGAACGATCCCACATCCGCATCGGCAACTGCTCGCGGCGGCAACCAGCAGCGCAACACGCGCTCGCTCCGCTTCGCCAACAAGACGACCTTCGCCCTCGACGGCGGAGGCAAGCTCGATGTCGGCGCCTATGCGGGCTACTACAATCTCTTCCACCCGATCTTTCAGGTGCTCGATCAGGGCGCGACCAATTTCGGCGCCTTCACGCGCTACACGGGCGAGGGAACTCTCTTCGGCCACCGCAACATCGTCACGTTCGGCGCGCGCTATGGGCGCACCTCCGTCACCGCAAAGCAGTTCGTGAACAATGCGGGCTCGCGCGGCGCGCTGACGCAGGACGGGACGCAGATCTCGACCACGGCAACCCTCTACGCCGAAAACGCCTTCTACGCCCTGCCCACAGTCGCCCTCGTCACCGGCATCCAGGGCATCAATGCGACGCGCGACTATCGCAACAACCTCAACCCGGCGAAGAACGATGACGCCGACTTCACCTCGGCAAGCCCGAAGCTCGGCCTTCTCTGGGACGTGACACTTGGTGCGCAGGTCTTCGCCAATGTGACGCGGAGCTACGAGCCGCCGATCATGAGCGACCTCACCCAGACGAATCTCGCCGGCATCCAGTTCGCGCCGATGGACCCGCAACGCGCGCTGACCTATGAGGCGGGCACGCGCGGCTCGGAAGGCGCGGCGGCATGGGACATCACCGTCTATCGCGCCGAGGTCCGCGACGAGCTTGTGAACTTCACCACCAATCCCGCAATTCCCGCCGCAACCTTCAATGCGCGACGGACGCTCCATCAGGGCATCGAGGCAAGCCTCGCGCTCGATATCGGCCGCATCGCCATGCCGGGCGCGCTGCCCGAAGGCGACCGTCTCGTTTTCGAGCAGGTCTACACGCTCAACGACTTCTCGTTCGAGAACGATGCGGCCTATGGCGACAACAAGCTCGCCGGTGCGCCGCCCCACATTTACACCGCCGCACTCCGCTACAGCTCGAGCCGGGGCTTCGACATCGCGCCGAAAATCAACTGGGTGCCTGATGGCGGCTATGTCGACTACGCCAACACGCTCCGCGTGCCCGGCTATGTCACCTTCGGCCTTGAAGGCGGAATGGACGTAACCGAGGGCCTGCGCATCTTCCTCGATGCGCGCAATCTCACCGATCGCCGCTACATCGCCAACTACACCACCGTCACCGCCTATGCCCCCACCCAGGAGAATTTCTATCCGGGCGAAGGGCGCAGCGTCTTCGTCGGCATCACAGCATCCTTCTGAGGAGAATTGTCATGAAACATCTCTTGCTTGCCGGTATCGCGTTCCTTGCCCTCTCGGTGCCCGCATCGGCCCATGTCAGCCTCGAAACCGGCATGGCGAGCTGGGGCAGCTATTACAAGGCCGTCTTCCGCGTGCCGCATGGCTGCGAGGGAAGCGCGACGACGCGCGTCTCGGTCGAAATTCCCGAAGGCGTCATCAGCGTGAAGCCGATGCCGAAGCCCGGCTGGAAGGTGAAGACGGTCACCGGCAAATATGCGGCGACCTATGAGAGCCACGGAAAGCCCGTGAGCGAAGGCGTGAAGCGCGTCGAATGGTCGGGCGGCAAACTCCCCGACGATCAGTTCGACGAGTTCGCCTTCCTCGCCAGATTGCCGGAAGACAAGGAAATCATGCGCATCTATTTCCCCGTCACCCAGACCTGCGAAAAGGGCTCGGTGTCGTGGAGCGAACTGCCGAAGCCCGGCGGCGACGCGCACGAGCTGAAATATCCCGCGCCGGCACTCGATCTGATGGCCCCGCATGAGGGCATGGATCACTCGCATCATTGACTGAAACGGGGCACGATCACTCGTTGTCGCGCCCCGCTTCAGGATCTGGGATCGTCGAGGTCGAAGAGCTTCCTGTGCTCCTCGATCGCGAACTTGTCCGTCATTCCGGCGATGAAGTCGCAAACGCGCCGCGCGGTCTTGAAACCTTCCGGCCCGTCGCAGCCCTGTTGCCATTCGGGCGACAGGAGTTCCGGCTCGCGATGCAGTAGCTCGAACAGATCGCGCACGATGCGCTTCGCCTTGCTCATGGAGCGGTTGACGCGATAGTGGCGATACATGCGAGCGAAGAGAAATTCCTTCAGCACCGCGTTGTGATCGTTCATCTCGCGCGAGAAGGCGACGAGCGGCCGGCCGAGCGCGCGCACATCCGCCGCCGTTTCGGGCCGCTCCGCCTCGATCCTCCGCCGCGTTTCGGCGATCACGTCCCCGATCATGCTGCCGATGAGGCGGCGGATCGCCTCATGGATGATGCGCGCCGTTTCGACGCCCGGATATTTGTCGATCACGCCGCGAAAAATGTCGCCGACATGCGGCAACGCCATCAGATCGTCGATGGTGAAAAGACCGGCCCTCAACCCGTCGTCAATGTCGTGATTGTTGTAGGCGATGTCGTCCGAGAGCGCCGCGACCTGCGCCTCGGGCCCCGCAAAGGTCGAAAGCTCAAGGTCCTGCACTTCGGCATATTCGGCTAGCGCGCGCGGGAGGTCGTCCATCGTCCTCCCTCCGGCAAGGAGCGGACCGTTATGCTTGACGAGCCCTTCCAGCGTTTCCCAGGTGAGGTTGAGTCCGTCAAAGGCGATGTAGCGATGCTCGAGCTTGGTGACGATGCGGAGCGTCTGCGCGTTGTGATCGAAGCCGCCATAGGGCGCCATGCAGTCGTCGAGCGCGGTTTCGCCCGCATGGCCGAAAGGCGTGTGGCCGAGATCATGCGCGAGCGCCAGCGTCTCTGCGAGATCCTCGTCGAGCCCCAGCACCCGGCTGATCGAGCGCGCGATCTGCGCCACCTCCAGCGAATGGCTGAGCCGTGTCCGGTAGTTGTCGCCCTCGTGATAGACGAAAACCTGCGTCTTGTATTTAAGCCGCCGGAAGGCGCCCGAGTGGATGATCCTGTCCCGATCGCGCTGGAAGTCGGTTCGCGTCGCGCTTTCCTCCTCATTGTGGCCCCCTGCTCGTTTCGGCGCGGGTCGCATAAGGGGCTGTGGCGGCGGGATTGGGAAGCGGCAAGGGCGTGTCCTTCGCAAGCAGGTCGGGAAAAGGGGACGGGGATTTGAAAACTTCCGTCTGGAGGACTACATCTGGGTTAAGCTATATTTATTATCGTTCCAAGGTAAAAGCCCGCGCCCCGGCGGCAGCGGGCGGATGTGAGGTTATATGAGCGACGCTCTGACGGAAATCCGGCCGGGAACAGGCAAGCCCATCACGCTGAGCGAACGCGCCGCGCTGCGCGTCAACGAGATCGTCGCCAGCGAAGGCGCCGGCGTCATGCTGCGCGTTTCCGTCTCGGGCGGCGGTTGCTCCGGCTTCCAGTATGGCTTCTCGCTCGATGACACGCGCGCGCCAGACGACGTGGTGCTCGAGCGCGCGGGCGCGACAGTGCTCGTCGATTCGGTTTCGGCAATGTATCTCGAAGGCGCGGAAATCGACTTCGTGGACGACCTGATCGGCGCTTCGTTCAAGATCCATAATCCGAACGCCGTCGCCTCCTGCGGCTGCGGCACGTCATTTTCGGTTTGAACGGATTTTCGGTCTGACGCCGCCGCCTGAGCGGCTGCGGGCTCAGCCTGAACCGCCCACCATGGCGACCTGCCGCAGCAGAGGCTCGATCGGAACGTAGGTGTAAAAGAGATAGCCTCCGATCGAGGCGACGGGCGAGACGATCAGCATCAGCATCGAAGCCCAGCCGGGAATCACCACGCCCAGAATCGAGGCGAAGAGACAGATGGACGGCAGCCACACGCCGAAGGCCGCGATCACCCAGTAGATTTCCGAGCTTTGATGGAAGATCGCCGGCGGCAGCGCCTGAACGGCAAGCATCCCCTGCACGAGTGTCATGAAGGCCGCCAGCACGCCGATAATGCTGAGCAGGCACCGCTCCGTCATGTTCGCCGGCTTGCGGTAACTGCGGCTTCGCATCTGCGGCTTCGCGGGCATGGGCACCACGCTTCGCATCACCATCTATGTCCCCCTCCCCAAGGCGACAGACGATCTTCTTGCTTATGCTCGGATGAAGCTGGCACGGCGTCAATTCCCATTTCGCGCAGGGGGTTAACGACGCAGGTACATAAGGATATTTCACTGGTCAAGCGGCGGGCCATGCGCAAGATTGCGGTGCCATGATCAAAATCGCTTCGTTCAACGTCAACTCACTCAAGGCGCGCCTCGGCAATCTCAAGGATTGGCTGAAGGAGGCGAACCCCGACATCGTCTGCCTGCAGGAAACGAAATGCACCGACGATACATTCCCGCGCATGGAGATCGAGGATCTCGGCTACAACCTCGCGATCCACGGCCAGAAAACCTATAACGGCGTCGCCATCCTCTCGAAGTTCCGGCTCGAGGATGTGACGACCGGCCTTCCCGAAGGCGACGGCGACGACCATGCCCGCTATATCGAGGCGGTCGTTCCGGTGAACGGAACCGCGCTGCGTGTCGCCTCGATCTATCTGCCGAACGGCAATCCGATCGGCACGGAAAAATTCACCTACAAGCTTTCATGGATGGACCGGCTGCACCGCCATGCCGAACGGCTTCTGAAATACGAAGAGCCGCTCGTGCTCGCGGGCGACTACAACGTCATTCCGACCACGGATGATGTTTACGATCCGAAAGCATGGGAGGGCGACGCGCTCTTTCAGCCGGAATCGCGCGCGAAACTGCGCGAGCTTCTCAATCTCGGCTTCACGGACGCCTTCCGCGCCTGCCACACCGAGCCGCACCGCTACACCTTCTGGGACTACCAGGCAGGCCGCTGGCAGAAGGGTCAGGGCATCCGCATCGATCACCTGCTTCTATCGCCGCAAGCCGCCGACCGGCTGGCCTCCTGCGACATAGATCAGGACGTGCGCGGACGCGAGAAACCATCCGATCACGTTCCCATCTGGGCCGAATTCGACATCTGACCAAGGGAGGCGCCCATGCCGGGATTTCCGCTTGAAGGTGGCTGTCTTTGCGGCGCGGTGCGATACCGGATGAATGGCGAATATGAAGGCTGCGCGCATTGCCATTGCCGCATGTGCCAGAAGGCGTCCGGCGCGCCCGTCGTGACCTGGTTCACGGTGAAGGAAGACGATTTCGACATCGTCAAGGGCGCGCTCAAGTTCCGCCAATCCTCGGAACATGCCGAGCGCGGCTTCTGTCCCGATTGCGGCACGCAGATCCTTTTCCGCTATCTCAAGGATCGCGGCCGCAGCGCCGACATCGCCGCCGCGACGCTCGACGATCCAGACGCGGTGGAACCTGCCTTCCAGATCCATGTGGCATCGCGCATCGGCTGGATGCACGGTTTCGACCCCACGCTCCCGGTGCGGAAAGGCGCGCTCGAACGCTGAAGCGCCGTCAGCCGCTAAAGGGTTCGCCGAGCGGCATCACCCGCACGCCTGGCCTCAAATGTCTGTAGCGGAGCTTCGACAGATCGGCCGTGTTTGGGCCGGGGCTCTCGACCACCAGCACCTCGCGAGCGAGCGGGCCGAAATCCGCGCGGAAATGCACCGAGCTTTTGACGACGAGGATCGCAAGCCCGGCCGGCTCGATGCCGATATGCTTCAGCATTTCCTGATCCGCGCATTGCGCCTTGCGCGAGGCGACGACCACTTCCACCCCGCCCTTGCGGAGCCGCGCCGTGGTGCCGAGCGACATCCGCGAGCCGCCATAGAAGGGGCCGGTCGCGAGAAACTCGCCATCGCTCATCCGGACGACCTCGAATTCATCGTCGATGGGCGCTTCATCCGCGCCGCCCGTCTTCGCGCCGAGGCTGAGCTTCACGCGCGCGCCAGCACCCGCGGCAGCGGCGGTCGCGGCCGCCTCGGGATCGAAGAGCACGCCGAGCGCCGCGCGCTCCGCCTTCTGTGCGATGAGTTCGCGCAATATGCCGACCGTGTCGCCGTTTCCGCCCGCGCCGGGATTGTCCTGCGTATCGGCGAGCACGATCGGTCCCGCGCCCGATTGCGACTGCGACTGCGACTGCGACTGGGCAATGGCGTAGGCAACCGCGTCCCGCGCCGACCAGAGCTTCTCGCGGAAGCGACCCTCGCATGCCGCGATCTCGCCCGCGATGCGCTCCGCCGCGGCGATGGCCGCCGCTTCCGTATCGGCATAGGCGATCACGGCCGGGCTGCAGTCCTTGATATCGGCGGGTGGAAATCCGCCGGTGAATGAAACGCTGCTGACGCGCCCATTGCCGAGCACCGCCCCTTCAAGCTCCGCGACCTGCCGATAGATATGCGCCGAAGGCTCCACCAGCGTGCATTGCGCCGTGAGCGGAATGAGAAAGTCGATCTTCCTCATGGCCTTCGCCTGACGCGGAAGCCCGGCGAAAATCGCATCGAGATGGGCAGCCGCCCGCGCCCCCGTTTCGGCCATGTCGACATGCGGATATGTCCGGTAGGCGATCAGCGCATCGGAATGATCGAGCATCGCCTGTGTGACATTGGCGTGAAGATCGAGGCTGACGATGACCGGGATATCCTTTCCAACCGCCGCGCGGACGCGCTTGAGAAGCTCGCCCTCCCCGTCTTCCAGATGCTCCGTCACCATGGCGCCGTGAAGATCGAGATAAACGGCATCGATCTCCCCCGCATAGCCGAGATCGTCGAGCAGCATTTCGACGATGCGCTCATAGGCTTCCTCGGTCACATGGGCAGAGGGCGTCGCCGAACACCAGACGAGCGGCTTCAGCGCATGCCCTCGGGCCCTCGCCGCCGCTATGAAGCCAGCGATCGGAATGTTCATTCCATCGAACGCGGTGAGCAGGGCCTTGCCGCGCTGAAGGCCGGGCCATGAATCCGCCTGCTCGAACGCGGCATAGGGCGCCTTCGATGGCGCAAAAGTGTTCGTCTCGTGCTGAAATCCGCCGACTGCGATACGCATGATCCTTGACCAACCCTTCTGCTGCGCCATGCTCCCCGAAGGCAATTCAGGATAACAAACAAAAGAGGGGCGTCCCAATGATCAAGATCACCTACTGCCTGACGAGAAAGCCCGGCATGAGCCGCGCCGAGTTTCAGGATTACTGGTTCAACAACCACGCGCCGCTCGTCGCGCGGCACCGCAAGGCGCTCCGTATCCAGCGCTATGTCCAGCTTCATACCGGCGACTTCGCAGCGACAGATCCGATCCGCGCGAGCCGCGCCGGAAGCCTCGAGAAGGCGCCTGCCATATATGACGGCGTCGCGCAGCTCTGGTGGGCGAACCTCGACGATCTCGCGGCCACGGGAACCGAACCCGAGGCGATCGCCGCCGGCCGCGAGCTTCTGGAAGACGAGGCCAAATTCATCGACTTCTCGAAGTCGCCGCTCTGGTTCGGCGAGGAGAAGACGATCTTCGGCTGAGGGGAGTAGCCCCGCGCGTCAGGAATGTTTCGCGAGCCAGTCGTCGGCGACCTGCTTTGCCTGCTCCCGCTCGCTTGCCTGCACGCGCCGCGAATATTTATCCATCGCGGCGTTGACGCGCTTCGTATCGTCGCCTTCCGCGAAGCGCGATGCGAGGTCGAGGAACGACCAGCCGACGATCCGGTCTTGATTGACGCCGTCGCCATCGAAGTGGATGCGCGCGAGTTCGAGAAGGCTCGGCACATGATGCTTGGCGCCCGCGAGAATGAGCCAGCGCAGGCTCTCCGAGCGCTGCATCGGCACGCCGAGCCCGCGGCGATACATGTCGGCGAGGTAGTATTGCGCCTCGGGAAGCGCCGCGAGCGCCGCCTTCTCGAACATCTCGAAAGCCTTGGGATAGCTCCGCTTGATACCGAGTTCCTTGTTGCCGTCGCGATAGACGAGGCCGACCTTCACCGCTGCTTCCGCGTGTCCGGCGCTCGCCGCCAGCGAGTAGAAGTGGAAGGCGTTCGCCTCCGAGCGCGGCACGCCGCGCCCTTGCTCATAGAGCTGGCCGGCAAGATATGCGGCGATCGGATGACCGCCTTCGGCCGCCCTCCCCCAGTCGCCTGCCGCCCTCTGAAGGTCGCCGACCCTGTAGGCGGAAATTCCGGCATTGAACATGGCCTCGGCGGCAGCCGACGGAGCGGCGGCCGCATGGTCCGCGAACGCGAACGCAAGTCCGAGCGAGACGGCGAGAGCGACGAAACGGCGGCGAAACGGCATGGGAAATCTCCGGGCAGCGGTACGGCCATTCTCGCAGAAAGCGCCGGAATGCAAAGGCCCCATGCCACGAGCCTTCGCCATTGACCATGCCGGAGCGGCGGGTCAACATCGGCCACAAACCGGCAACCACACAATCCAGAACGATCCGGTCAGGAGGTATCCATCCATGAAGGCTGCGGTTCTACGCGAAACGAAGAAACCCCTCGTCATCGAAGACGTCCAGATCAACAAGCCCGGCCCCCGCGAGGTGCTGATCCGCACCGCGGCGGCGGGTGTCTGTCACTCGGACCTTCATTTCGTCGAAGGGGCCTATCCCTACCCGCTGCCCGCCGTGCTCGGGCATGAAAGCGCGGGCATCGTCGAGCAGGTGGGCTCCGAGGTCCACACGGTGAAGCCCGGCGACCACGTCATCACCTGCCTTTCGGCCTATTGCGGCCATTGCGAGCACTGCCTCACCGGCCATCTCTCGCGCTGCGTGAGCCCGGAGACGAAGCGCGAAGCGGGCGAGGAGCCGCGGCTCTCCAAGGACGCTGGTCCCATGAACCAGTTCCTCAACCTCTCCTCCTTCGCCGAATACATGCTCATCCATGAGCATGCCTGCGTCTCGATCCGCAAGGACATGCCGCTTGACCGCGCCGCGCTCATCGGCTGCTCGGTCATGACCGGCGTCGGCGCAGTCATCCACACATCGAGCGTCAAGGCGGGCGAGACGGTTGCCGTCATCGGCTGTGGCGGCGTAGGCCTCGCGGCGATCAACGGCGCCGCCATTGCGGGCGCCGGCCGCATCATCGCCATCGACATGCAGGGCTCGAAGCTCAATCTCGCCAAGCAGTTCGGCGCCACCGACGTCGTCAACGCCAAGGACGGCGACCCGGTGCAGCAGGTCATGGAACTGACCAAGGGCGGCGTCCACCACTCCTTCGAGGCGATCGGCCTCAAGCAGACGGCGGAACAGTCGTTCAAGATGCTCGCGCGCGGCGGCACGGCCAATATCATCGGCATGATCCCGGTCGGCGTGAACATCGAGCTTCATGGCGCCGACTTCCTCGGCGAAAAGAAGATCCAGGGCTCGCTCATGGGTTCGAACCGCTTCCCCGTGGACATGCCGCGCCTCGTGGACTTCTACATGGCGGGCAAGCTCAAGCTCGACGAGATGATCTCGCGCCGCCTCAAGCTCGATCAGATCAACGAGGCGTTCGATGAGTTGAAGCGCGGCGAACTCGCCCGCTCGGTCATCGTCTTCGACGCCTGAACCTTTTCGCTGCTCACGAAACGAGATGGCCCGGCATTGCCGGGCCATTTTCGTTTTCAAGGCAGAACATTGTCACCCCGGCCTTGTGCCGGGGTCCATGGCGTCGGGTTCGCGGTACTGGATGCCGGGTCAAGCCCGGCATGACAATCGGAAATATCCGTCCCCTTATGCAGCCCCTTCGAGGCGCTTCAGCGCGTCGGCGAATTTCGCCCGCGCAGCCTCGGCATCGGACTTCCGCTCGCGCTGCTCTTCCACCACATGTTCGGGTGCGGACGATACGAACTTCTCGTTGGCAAGCTTCGCCTCGATCTTCGCGATCTCGCCATCGAGCTTCGCCACTTCCTTTTTCAGGCGGGCTGTCTCGACCTTGAGATCAACCACATCGGCAAGCGGAAGAAGCAGCGTCGCCTCGTCAAGCACGAGCTGGACGGCGCCTGCGGGGACTGCCTCAGTCGCCTCCACCGAGGCGAGCCGCGCGAGACGCAGGATGAGATCCTTGTGCCGGTCGAGGCGCTGAAGGTTCTCCTCCTCCGCCCCCTTGATCAGCAGTGCGATCTTCGCGCCTGCGGGTACATTCATCTCGGCACGGACGGAGCGAACCTCCGAAATGAGCCGGATCACCCAATCCATTTCCGAATCGGCCGCCGCATCGCCAAGGCTCGAGAGGTTCGGCCAGGGCGCGGTGACGAGCAGGCTCTCGCGCGCGGGGCCCGCCGTCGTCGCCCAAAGCTCTTCGGTCATGAAGGGCATGAAGGGGTGCAGGATCAGCAGGATCTGATCGAGCACCCATGCGGCGGTCGCTCGCGTCTCGGCTTTCGCGGCCTCGTCCGCTCCCATGAGCAGCGGCTTGATGAACTCGACATACCAGTCGCAGAAGACGTTCCACACGAAGCGGTAGATAGCGCCCGCCGCCTCGTTGAAGCGATAGGCTTCGATCTCCTCCGTGACCCTTGCGGCCGTGCGCGACGCCTCGCCCACGATCCATTTGTTGACCGTCTGCGACACCGCCGCCGGATCGAAGCCTTCCACGCGCGCGCACTCGTTCATCTCGCAGAAGCGTGCGGCGTTCCAGAGCTTCGTGCCGAAATTGCGGTAGCCCTCGACGCGGCTCGTCGCGAGCTTGATGTCGCGGCCCTGCGCGGCCATGGCCGCGAGCGTGAAGCGCAGCGCATCGGCACCATATTCGTCGATGAGCTTCAGGGGATCGATCACGTTCCCCTTGGTCTTCGACATCTTCTGGCCCTTCTCGTCGCGGACAAGGGCGTGGATATAGACGTCGCGGAAGGGCACTTCGTTCATGAAGTGAAGCCCCATCATCATCATTCGCGCGACCCAGAAGAAGATGATGTCGAAGCCCGTGACGAGCACATCGGTCTTGTAATAACGCTTGAGTTCGGGCGTCTGGTCCGGCCAGCCGAGTGTCGAGAAAGGCCAGAGCGCGGAGGAGAACCAGGTATCGAGCACGTCCTCGTCGCGCTTGAGGTCGACGCGCCGCCCGTAATGCTTCTCGGCGGCAGCATGTGCCTCCTCCTCGCTATGGGCGACGAAGATTTCTCCGTCTTCCGCATACCAGGCAGGAATGCGATGACCCCACCAGAGCTGGCGCGAGATGCACCAGGGCTGGATGTTCCTCATCCACTCGAAATATGTCTTCTCCCAGTTCTTCGGCACGAAGACCGTCTCGCCCCGCTCCACCGCCTCGATGGCGGGCTTTGCGAGGGTTGCCGCATCCACATACCACTGGTCGGTCAGATAGGGCTCGATGACCGTCATCTTCGACTTCTCGTCATGCGGCACCATGACGACCTTGTCTTCGATCCGGTCGAGAAGGCCGGCCGCCTCGATGTCGGCGACGACCTTCTTGCGCGCCTCCAACCGGTCAAGTCCGCGATAGGCTCCCGGCGCCTCATCATTGATACGACCGTCCGGGGTCAGAATATTGATCTGCGGCAGGCCGTGGCGCTTGCCGACCTCGAAGTCGTTGAAGTCATGCGCGGGTGTGATCTTCACCGCGCCGGACCCTTGCGTCGGATCGGCGTGTTCGTCGGCGACGATGGGAATGCGCCGGCCGACCAGCGGCAGCACGACATCCGAGCCGATGAGGTGCTTGTAGCGCTCGTCCTCCGCATTCACCGCGACCGCCGTGTCGCCCAGCATCGTTTCGGGCCGCGTGGTGGCGACGACGATATAGTCGCGCTCCTCCCATTCGGTCGGCTTGCCGTCCTCGTCATGCGCGATGGGGAAGCGATAGGTCTTGCCGTCGGCCAGCGGATAGCGGAAGTGCCAGAAATGGCCCTTCACCTCGATATTCTCGACCTCGAGGTCGGAAACAGCCGTCTGCAGCTTCGGATCCCAGTTGACGAGCCGCTTGTCGCGATAGATGAGCCCCTGTCTGTAAAGCTCGACAAAGACTTTCAAAACGGCCTTCGAGAGCCCCTCATCCAGCGTGAAGCGCTCGCGGCTCCAGTCGCAGGACGCGCCGAGGCGACGAAGCTGGCCGACGATCGTGCCGCCGGACTCGCCTTTCCACTTCCAGACCCGCTCGATGAAAGCCTCCCGGCCCATGTCGCGGCGGCGCGCATTGCCTTCCGCCTCAAGCTGGCGCTCGACGATCATCTGCGTGGCGATGCCCGCATGGTCGAGGCCCGGCTGCCAGAGCACGTCCTTGCCACGCATGCGCTCGAAACGGATGAGCACGTCCTGGAGCGTGTTGTTGAGGGCATGGCCCATATGCAGGCTGCCGGTCACATTGGGCGGCGGAATGACGATGCAATAGGACTTCGCGCCCGCCGCTACCCGCTCCGGATTGCCCCCCTTGAAGGCACCGCTCTCTTCCCAGAGGCGGTACAGGCGCTCTTCGACATTGTGGGGCTGGAAATTCTTGTCGAGCATCGGATCGGGTCCGTCGGACTGAGAGAAACACGCCCCCGCGATCGCGGGGAACCTGGGAAATTGCGTCTGGCGGAAATGCGCCATCGCCCCGGCGCTTGCCGCCGGGACCCATGAGCCATCTGGCATGTTATGAGGCCAATGGGTCCTGGAAACAAATCCCGGGACGACACTGAATCTGTGGCAGGGCCGCGCCTAACGGTTGCCACAGCAGGGGGGCTGCCGCAAGAGGAAGCTTCGCTGGCGCGGGAGAGTGTCAGCGCCGGCCGCGCGCGACCCGTTCGATTTCCTCGCGGACGAGCTGCTCGACGAGCGGCGGAAGGTTCTGGTCCAGCCACTGCTTGAGCATGGGGCGCAGGAGGTCGGCCACCAGATCCTCGAGCGTGCGGCCGCCACCGCCCGATGAAGTGAAGATGCTGCTCGCAAGCGCACCGAAGGCGGCCGAGGCCGCGGTCGCCGCCTCGCTGGAGAGCAATCCCGCGCCCTGAGGCGCAGGCTCGGGTCGATAGGCCGGGCTTGGGGTCGGTTGAGCGCTCATGACGGGCTCCCCAAAAGTAATATCTTCGTCTGGCTCGATAAAATCCTGCTCGTCCCGATAGGCCGCCGTCTCAGGCGCCCGGGCATATTCGGGCTCCGCTTCGTATTCCGGCTCGGGCTCATATTCGGCTTCGGCCTCGAAGACGGGTTCGGGCTCAGGCAGGGCGGGCTCTTCCGGCAGCGGCTCGGTAAGCTCCAGCACCTCCTCATACTCTTCCTCGAACTCGATCTCCTCGGAAACAGCCTCGGCTTCGACAGGCTCCTCCTCGAAGGCCGGAGGCGGCGGAGGCACTTCCTCCCGCTCGTCCTTGCCCCCGCTGTCTTCGGAAATAATCCGGCGAATGGAGGCAAGAATCTCCTCCATCGTGGGTTCCTGTGCCGGGCCTTGATTGCTCATCCTGCATCCTGTCTGTCTGTCGATCGCCTCGCGACGTCGATCTACATATCAGACAAAAGCTTAGGAGATGTTGACTTCAATTGCCAACATTCGCGGCCCGGATATGGCGATCGAGGCCCCCAAAGGGGCCATCTGCCAGCATGATTTCACTCTTCGTCGCCAGCCGTGCCGAAGCCGATCCACTTGCCGCTGACTTCATCGTAATTCTTCTGCGGGTCGTAATATTTGACCGGCAGATTGAGCTGCTGGGCCGTCAGGCGGCCCATGGCGGCCAGAAGGCTGTACTCGGCCACCGCCTCGTCCCGCTCCGCGCTCACCAGCGCCACGCGGGCATTCAGAAGCTCCTGGTCGGCGTTCAGCACGTCGAGGATGGTCTGCGAGCCCACCTCTTCCTGCTGCTTGACGCCTTCGAGCGCGATCTCGTTCGCCCGGACCTGCTCGCGGCTCGAAACCATGTTGGAGCGCGCCGCGCGAAGCTGCTCCCAGGCGTTCTGCACGGCCTCGTCCACGGCTCTCTGAACGGAGGCGATCTGCATCATCGCCACGCTGTTCTGCTCCTTCGCGGCGCGGACCTTGGAATATTCCGCTCCGCTCTGATAGAGCGGCACCGTCAGCACGCCCATGATCGCGCTCTCGTCGGAGGAGCGGATATTGGTGCCGGTGAGGGAGCTCGACGCCGGATTGCGGGCATATTGATATTGCGCCTGAACGTCGAAGCTCGGCAGCAGCGCGCCCTTGGCCACGGCGATCGCCGCCCGGCTCGACGCTTCCGCGGCGCGCGCCGCGCGAAGATCGGGATTGGCCTGCGCCGCCATCTCGCGCGCCTGAGCCTCGCTCTGCGGCAGGTTCTCGTTCGATTTCGGCCGTTCGAGCGTGCCCGGCGCATGGCCGACGATCTTCGCATAGGCGGCGCGGCTCGCGGTGAGCTGCGCTTCAGCCACGCGCAGCGCGGTGCGCGCGCCGCTCAGCCGCGCTTCCGACTGCGCCACATCCGTGCGCGTCAGCTCGCCGACCTGGAAGCGGTCGCGCGTCGCCTCGAGCTGCCGCTTCAGAACCTCGACGTTGTTTCTGTTGAGATCGACGACGCCCTCGTCGCGAATGACGTTCATATAGGCCGCCACCGCATTGAGCAGCGTGTCCTGCTCGACGCTCACAAGCGTGTTGCGGCCCGCATCCACGGCGAATTTGGCCTGCTCGGTCGAGTTGACCGTGCGCCCGCCCGCAAAGAGGTTCTGGCTGAGCGTGACGGAGCCCGTCAGCGGCCGTGCGTTGGAGGTGATGCTCGCGCCAGGGACGGGCGCCGAGAGATTGGCCCGGTTCCGCACGGCGCTGTAAGTGCCCTGCGCCACGACGGTCGGCCGCCAGCCGGAGAGCGCCTGCGCCACCTGCTCGTCGGTCGCCCGGAGCAAGGCGCGCTGGCCCTGGAGATCGGGATTGGTCTGGTAGGCGGCCACGAGCGCATCCGTCAGCGTTTCGGCCGATGCCGGCAAGGCAACCAGCATGGCCGCCGTCATGGCGCCTGCCGTGGTGAGGGCAATGTTCTTCGCGGACGTGATAAAGCGTCGTTTCATCGTCTGTTTCTCCGAGGGCGCGGCCTCGCCCTCTTGAACGCTTCCCTGGCCGTCAGCCGGATGATTACCGGCAAGGTACCTACAAGAATCGGCGGGGCCAAGTCCCCGGAGAGTCCGCGACAGATCGTGTCAAAATGCCGGTACCCATGATCGCAACCGCGACCGCCAAGCCCGGCGGCACGATCTTCAGAAGACGAAGCTCTCCTCGATTGCAAATCCCGGCAGCGAATGAACGATGGCGTCGAACGCCGCCCTGCCGCTCACGACGCCGTTGGACTTGACGAAGACATGGCCCTGCGCGGTCGCCCCTTCGCCCATGATGACGGCGAGCCTGCCGCCTTCCGCGAGCTGATCGAAAAGCGCGGTCGGCTCCACCTGAACCGAGCCATTGAAGAAAATCACATCGTAGGGAGCGTCCTTCGCCCAGCCTTCGCGGAACTTGCCGGTCACGACGCTCGCATTGGCGACCTGGAGCTCGCCGAGCGCGCTCCGGGCCGCGCCGGCCAGCTCTTCATTTTCCTCGAGGCCGGTCACGCTCTGCGCGAGCCTGGCGAGAATTGCGGTGGAGTAACCCGTCGCGCAGCCGATATCGAGCACGCGGTCGGTCTCGCCGATCTCGGCCAGTTGAGCGAGCTTCGCGAAGGCGCGCGGCTCCATGAGGTAGCGCGCCTCGCCCCGGCCTGCGTCGGTGAGGCGGAGGTCTTCGTCCATATAGGCGACGCCACGCCGCGCCTCCGGGACGAAGTTCTCGCGCGGAACCTCGGCCATTGCGGCAATCAGCCTCAAATCGGTGACGGCGTTGCAGCGCACCTGGCTCTCAACCATGTTGATCCGGGCAGCGGTGAAGTCGGTCATGGATCGTCCTGAAGGGAAATTTCGGCCTTGAATGGAGGCGACGGAGATTGATCGAGCCCCGCCGCTTCGGGAACTGGACGCGTTTATAAAGGTCCGGGCGGCCAAACTCAATTCGTGACCATCCCCTGATTCTCGCCCGGCCGGCAACGCCCGAGGGCGCATGGGAGTGAACGGCGATGAACAGCCCGCCCGCGCATCAGCCGCGGGAAGGGCCGATCGAAGCTCGATTGAAGATTGTATGCGCTGGCGGGAATTGCTATACCCCGCGGCGACCAAGGATGGCCACGTGGCGGAGTGGTGACGCAGCGGACTGCAAATCCGTATACCCCGGTTCGATTCCGGGCGTGGCCTCCAGATAAATTCCCAAAATATCGACTTCAGGCTGCAAAGCCCTCCAGCGCCCCGCCCCGCCTCAAATCGGCGGTGGCGCCATGGGCCGCCTGACGGGTCGCGCGCTGGCCCCGCCGCGCCTCCGCCGCCAGAATCCCGCCCCAGAGCATGCCGAAAAGCAGGAACAGGTGGCGCCAGTTGTCGATGTCGATGATGAGCCCTTCCGCCACATGGCCGATGACAGCGGCGAAAACCACGATGAGCATCTCCTGTCCGGGCGCGTCGATCAGCACCGCGCGCCATCCCCGGATGACCGTCAGGCCGACGAAGGAGATGAAGGCCAGGCCCGCGAGAAAGCCTCCCGCCACCAGAACATGCAGATAGACGTTGTGGGTATCGAGCTTGTTGATTATCGCCCATTGGGCCGGGCCGATGCCGAGCGGATGTTCGAGCGCCATGGCGATGGCGCGCTTCTGGCTGTCGAACCGGCCCTGATGGCCGACGTCGTAGTCCTGCACGAGCGAGGCGCGCTCATCGAAGAGCCTCTGCACCTTCGGCGTGGAAAGCGCGACGCCGACCACAGCGACAATGACGAGCCCCATCAGCGCTGAAAATGCAATGAGCCTCATCGATTGCGCGGGCGAGCGCGAGGTCGCCAGCGTGAAGCCGCCAAAGACGAGGCTCGAAAGCAGGAAGCTGCCCCAAGCGCCGCGCGAGAAGCTAAGCAGTATCGCAAGAACGAGAAGCACGAAGAGAGGCAGCAGACCGATCGCGTGAATTGCGCGCGCCTTGGTCAGGCGCAGTCCGAGATAGAGCGTCGGCGCGATGAGATAGGGTCCGAAGACGTTCGGATCGTTGAAGGTGCCATCCGCCCGGCCGAAATTGGTGAAGCCGAAGGATTCGGGAAAAATTCCGAAATAGCCGCCGACGCCTGCGGCCGCCGCCAATATCGCCGCCAGGCAATAGGCGTTGAAAAGCAGCGACAGCCGCCGCTCCGGCGCCTCGAAAACGCAACTGGCAAAGAAAATGAAAGCGCAGGTGAGATAGGCCGTCACCGGCAGCGAATTCTGCAACCGGTCGAGATAGACGGCGTCCATTCCGCCGATGCCGTAACCGACGATAATGAGCCCCCAGAGCGAGGCCGGAAGCGCTAGGCGACGCGGGAAGCGCAAGCCCAGCGCGAAGAAGAGCGCCATGCTGCCGACAAGCAGCAGATCGTAGGGAACGGGCTGGTCCTTCCCCTGCTCGCTCGTCTGGTAGAAGCTGCTCGCCAGCACGAGAAAGAGCGCGAAATCCGCGATCCTCGCGCCCCAATTCACACGCGCAACGCCAGCGCGCATGGGCTGGGCGACCCGGCTTCCTCCCGTCTCGACCTGCCACCCGTCCATCGCCTCGCTCCCTAGAATGCGTTCTCGCCCTTGAGCATGGCGAAAGGCGTGCGGAGAATGATGTAGAGGTCGAAGAGCAGCGACCAGTTCTCGATGTAGTAGAGGTCGTGCTCGGTGCGGCGGAGAATCTTTTCGCGCGTATCCGTTTCTCCGCGCCAGCCATTGATCTGCGCCCAGCCGGTGATGCCAGGCTTGACGCGGTGGCGCGCGAAATAGCCGTCCACCACATCGCCATAAAGCTCGTCGCCCGCCTTCGCCAGAATGGCATGCGGCCGGGGACCGACGATCGACATGTCGCCCTTGAGCACGGTAATGAACTGCGGCAACTCGTCGAAGCTCGACCGGCGCAGGAAACGCCCGACGCGAGTGACGCGGTCATCGTCGCTCGTCACGAGCCTCGCGGCATTCGCATCGGTCTGCTCATGCCTGAGCGTGCGAAACTTGTAGACCTCGACAAGCTCGTTGTTGAAGCCATAGCGGCGCTGCTTGAAGAAAACCGGCCCCCGGCTGTCGAGCTTGATGGCCGCCGCAATCAGAAGCAGAAGCGGCGAAAGCACGAGCAGGAACAAGGCCGCGATAACGCGGTCTTCGATCACCTTCAACACATAGTCCCAGTCCGAAAGCGGCTTGTCGTAGAGATTGAAGAAGGGGACATTCCCCACATAGCTGTAGGTTCCGGGTGTCATGCGCAGCGGCGCGTCGAGCGCCGACAGGCGAATGTCCACCGGCAGCACCCACACCTTCCGCATCATCTCCAGAACGCGCCGTTCCGCCGAAAGCGGCAGCGACATGACGAGAAGATCGATGCGGTTCGAGCGCGCAAAGCGCACAAGCTCGTCAACCGTGCCGAGCTTCGGATAGCCCGCGACGGTGTCGGACACGCGCTCGTCATTGCGATCGTCGAAGACGCCGCAAATCTTGATATCCGAATCGGCCGAGGCCTGAAGCGCCTCGATGAGCCGCTGTCCGCGCTCGCCACCGCCGACGATCACCACGCGGCGTTCGAGGCGGCCGGTCTTCATCCAGTGCCTTATGAGCATCGTGGCGCCGGACCGCATCGCGACAAGCGAAGAGAACGCGCCAAGCGACCAGCCGACGAACCAGACGCGCGAAACGTCCTCGCCGAGCTTCAGCAGGAAACCGGTCGCCATCAGAACGGCGAGAACGCCAAGCCATGCAAGGCCGAGGCGGCCGGTCTGCATCATCGCGCGCTGAAGCACGGGGATTCGATAAAGGCCGCTGAGCTGAAAGCTCACCACGGCGAGCAGCGCACCGGCGAGGATCGTCGGGTAATAGATGAAACGGAGCACCGGTGCATCGGCGCCTAGATAGGCGTGAAAAAGCAGAACGCCGCATAGCATGACCAGCGCCGCATCCGCGATGCGCACCGAACCTGCGATCACCGCAGGCGAGATCATACGGACGATGCGCGCGCGCCTTTCAAGCGTCGGGAGCTTCCCGTCCCGGATCTGCCCTTCGCGCCAGCCGCCCGTCCCGGTCCGCCCGGCTCCGGCGCTTGCTGCCATGTCGCCCGATGCGGCGTGAAAGCCGCCTGACCCTTCTCCCGACCCGCTCATAGCGGAACCCCTTCGTGAAACTTTCCGGGCAGCCCGTTCGCCGCGCCCGCCGCATGAGGAACTGACGCCTGATCGAGGAGCTGCCGGTAAAAGCCGACGGCACCCTCGACCATGCGCGAGACTGAAAACTCCGATTGGACGCGGTTGCGCAGCCGCTCCGCCAAGCGCCGCATGCCGTCCGCATCGTCGAGCGCTCGGACGAGCGCGGCCGCCAGCGCATCCGCATCCGCGGGCGGAACGAGCAGGTTCGCATCCGCACCGAAAATCTCGGGGATACCGCCCACCCGCGTCGCGATGAGCGGCATGCCCGCCGCTGCCGCCTCGAGTGCCACATAAGGCAGAGACTCGTGATGCGACGGCATGACGACGACGCGGCCGAGAGCGAATGCCTGCCGCGCGGGCATGACGCCCGCGAACTCGACCCGGATATGCCCGGAAGCGGCGCGCGCCATCTCCTCGAAGGCTGCGCGGTCGGGCCCCGAACCGACGATACGGATGAAAAGTGGCGTATCCGCCTTCGATGCCGCCTCGATGAACGTCCCCACGCCCTTCAGCCGGCGCAATTCGCCGATGAAGACGAAATCGGCGCGCTCTCCCGCCTGCGCGCGGACGGGCTCGAACTCCGCCTCCGTCACGCCGTTGTGGATGACGATGGAAGGCCCCTTCGGCTCACCCACCTTGTCGATGAAGGTTCGGAGGCTGAAATCGGATTCGAAGATGATGCCATCCGTGCGATAGCGCATGAGGCGCTCCATCGCCAGAAACAGCGCGCCCTGCGGCGACGTGCGGCTGAAATGCAGCGCGCCGCCATGAGGCGTGTAAACGCGCACGCCGCCCGCAAGGCGCGGCAACAGCCGCGCATAGGCGCCGCCCTTGGCGCCATGCCCGTGAATGACATGAGGCCGGAGCTTGCGTATCCGGCCGGTTATCCGCGCCAGATTGAACGCATCGCCAAGACCCGGCAGGCGGCTCATGGGCTCGACATGGACGCCGAGGGCGCAATGCTTCCGAAGCTCGTCGAGGCGCGCGAGCGAAACCGGATCGCGCGGCTCCTCGCCAAGGATGACGCCGACCTCGAGCCCCGCGCCCTGCTGCCCGCCCCCCAGATCGCAGACATGACGAAAGAGCCCGCCGAGCGGCGCGCGCAGGACATGCAGCACACGGATCGGCTCGACCGTGCCGGATGCCGTAGCCGCCGCCATCAGAAATATCGCTCCTTGACCAATATGGTGTCGCCGGGCCTTACCGGCGCGCCGGTATCGACATCCATTTCCATCAGCCGGTCGCCGCGCTTCCTGGTGATATGGACCGTGTCCTGATTGGCCCGGTAGGAAAATCCGCCCGCGATCGCCACGGCGCTCTGCACTGTCATGCCATTGACGAAAGGATATTGCCCTGCCCTCTGCACCTCGCCGAGGATGAAGAAGGGCCTGAACTCCATGATCTGCACGCTGACATTGGGATTGCGAAGCAGGGTCTTGCCGAGCGACTCCTCGATCGCGGCCTGAAGCCCGTCCGTGGTCAACCCGCGCGCCCGCACCGGCGGGATGAGAGGAATGGCGATATTGCCGCCGCCATCGACCGAGAAATCGCCGCTGAGATCGCTCTGCCCGAACACGGTCACGCGCAATTTGTCGCCGCTATCGAGAAGATAAGGCTCCACCGCCTCGTTGATCGGACGCTCCGTGACGCTGTTGCCGCCCGCGCAGGCAGAAAGCGCGAGCGAGGCGGCAAGGCACATGAGGCCAGCCGCGATCAGCCTGCCGAATTGACCGGCCGGAAACCGCTGATCCCGGATGAAAGGCAGAACGCCGCGGCGAGCCATGGCTGGACGATCCCTGAAATATCCCGCTGTTCCGCAAACTAGGCCGGACTGGTTAATTTTTTGCGAGCGCAGAGGCGCTCCGGCGTGTCCAAGTCGCCGGAATTGCTCGCCTTTTGCGAATGATGTCTCCTCGCGTTAAGTCTTCCGTTACCAACACCGTTCTACTGTCCGCCCTGAAGGAGTGCGCCGGCATTCCAGCGAGCGGAGCGCATGACCAACACTCACGGCACGCCTGTTGTCACCTTTGGCGACCGACGCCGTTCCACCCCTGACATGCAGGCGGCGGGCGACGTTTCGCCATGGGAGCTGCTGCGCGGCATCTGGGCGCGCAAGGAGTTGATCGCTCTCGCCTTTGCGGGCTTCATGGCGCTGAGCCTCGTCTGGCTCGCGACGGTGACGCCCACCTATACCGGCGAAACGCGCATCCTGCTTTCGCCGCGCACGGGCGAAATCTCGACCTTCGACACGACGAGCCAGCCAACCCTGCCGGATTCCGAAACCTTGCAGAGCGAGATCCAGCTTCTCGTTTCGCGCCCTCTTCTCACCCGCCTCGTTACCGATCTTCGCCTCGACCGCGATCCGGAATTCAATCCCTCGCTTCGTCCCGGCACACGGATGCGAATTCTCAATCTCGTCGGCGTGCGGGGCAGCGCGCCGGACGAAACGGAAATCGCCGACAACGTGCTGCGCAAGCTGAACGTCTATCAGAAGGGCACGTCGCGCGTCATCGCCATCGAATTCACCTCGACCGACGCGCGCATGGCGGCGATGGTTCCCAATCGCCTCGCCGAACTCTATATCGCCCAGCAGATCGAGCAGAAGAACGCCATCAATCGCGAAGCGACCAAATGGCTCGGCCAGCAGATCGAGGAGCTTCGCAAGAAGGTTCAGGCATCGGAGGCCGCCGTCGAAGCCTTCCGCGCGGATTCGGGCCTCTTTCTCACCAATGGCTCGACCGTTCCGCAGCAGCAGCTCACCGATCTCAACTCGCAGCTCACGCTTGCGGAGGCCGCGCGCGCCGAGGCCGAGGCAAGGCTTCAGAACGCCCGCAGCCTTCTTGCCTCGGGCAATGCGGTCAACTCGGCCGCCGCCGTTCTACAGTCGCCGCTGATCCAGAACTTGCGCCAGCAGGAAGTCGCCCTTCGCGCGCAGATCGCGCAGATGTCGGAGACGCTTCTGCCGTCCCATCCGAAGATGATGGAGGCGCAGGCCAATCTCGCCGATCTCGACCGCCAGATCGGCAAGGAAGTCGACAAGATCATCAAGGGTCTGGAAAACGACGCGCGTGTCGCCTCGGCGCGTGTCGCCTCGCTCCGCGCGAGCCTCGTGCGACTTCAGGTCCGCATGGGCACGCTCAATCAGGACGAGGTCCAGCTACGCGCGCTCGAACGCGACGCCTCGACGAACCGTGCGCTGCTCGAATCCTTCCTCAAGCGCTATGAAGAGGCGAATGCACGCGCCGAGGCCGATGCCGGGGCCGCCAATGCCCGCATCGTTTCGCGCGCGCAGGAACCTTCCTCCCCGACCTTCCCCAGGACAGGCGCGGTGCTCACGCTTTCCGTCATAGCGGGCATGCTTTTCTCTCTCGTCCTGAGCTTCGTCGTGGAGGTTTTCGCGCGCGGCTTCCGCACCGCCGAACAGGCCGAGCGCGTCACGGGCATGCCATTTCTCGGCCTGGTGCCGGAGATCGAAGCCCATGGTGGCCGCCAGACGAACCCCGCCGCCGACGTTCTCCGTGAACCTTTCGGCCTTTATGCCGAAGCGATCCGAACGCTACAGGGCAATGTGCTGCTCGCCCGCATCGGCGATCGTCGCGCGCGCAGCGTGCTCGTCACTTCGGCGCAGAAGGATGAAGGCAAGACCTCGACGGCGGCGAGCCTCGCCCGCGTCCTCGCCATGGGCGGCTATCGCACCATCCTTATCGATGCCGACATGCGCGCGCCCTCGGTTCATCTCGCCGTCGGCATGCCGCCGCAGGCCGGGCTTGCCGAACTGCTGACCGGACAGGCGAACTTCACGCATGTCATCCGGCAGGATTACGGCAGCTATGCGCATGTCATGCAGGCTGGCGCTGCCCTCCCCAACCCGACTGCCATGTTCGCCTCCGCGCAGATGGCCTGGGTGCTGAGGGCACTCGAACACACCTACGACTACATCATCATCGACGCGCCGCCCGTCATGGCCGCAGCGGACGCGCAGGTGCTGGCGAAGATGACCGACCTCACCGTGCTTGTCGTGCGCTGGTCGGTGACGAGCCGCCGCCTCGTCACGCATGTGCTCAAGATGCTCGCGGCGGCAAGCGGTCGCCGCGTCGGCATCCTGCTCACACGCGTCAATCTGCGCCGCTATCGCCGCTACACGGACACGGCGATCGAGGAATATCCCGTTCGCCCCGCCCGCGCGGCCTGATCAGTTCGCTGGCGCCGTCTTTCCAAAGACGAAGGCGATCGCCTTCTGCCGGTCGCCCGCAACCTTCCTGACCGCATCGTAGATCGGCCGCAGCAGGTCATAGGCCGCGACCTTGATCGCATCGAGCGCCTTGTGCGTGCCCGCTGGCGCCTGCGGCAAACCGAGCCGGCGAAGCCCGGCATTCACATAGGAAAGCTTCACCAACCTGAGCGATTCCTTCGTGTGCCAGGTGATCGAGAAGGATACCGAAACCTCGGGTCCATTCTGCACCCAGTGCGGATCGAAGAGCGGCACGAAGATCGCGTCACCAGGATCGAGATGCTGCTGCGTCGCGCCCGCCTCGAATTCATCTCGATACGGCAGGTTCCGATGCTTGCCCGGATAAAGCTCCAGCGCTTCCTCCGAAACGATGGCGCGATCCCGATAGTCAAAAAGGCTCATCCGCTTCTGGCCGCGAATCTGGAGCAGGAAATTATATTCGGGGTCCATGTGAAACGGCGTCACATTGCTGGGCGATGTGACAAAGATGAACGCCTGCCGCTTTAGCGCGCCGCCCATGACGCCGCCCGTCTGCTCGGCCACCTGATCGAGGCAGGCATCGAGCAGCGCCTTGTATTCCGGATCGCTCTCGGCATTCTTGATCACCATCCATGAGCGGCACTCCTCGATGCGCCGCACGGTTTCCTCGGGCGTCAAACCGTTGGAAGGCGTCAGGTTCGGGTCCTGATTGGGCAGGACCGGACCGTTGAACTCGATCTGATCCGCAGGCAGCGAGGCCGCGAGCCGCGCCAGCCGGTCGAGCTTGAAGAGCGGATGATCGGCCAGATGATGCCGCAGCCGGAATGTGCGTGTCGGCATCTCGTTTCCGACGCCACCCGCTTCGACTTCGATGAGCTTATCCATGTTCCACCTCCTTGCGTAGACGGTGATAGAGCGTTCGCATGTAGCCCCAGGCCCATTCCGCGATATGCGTCATATGGGCCGAATAGAAAACCAGAAGCGGGCTCAGCAGATGCGCCGTGGCCGCGTTGACCTCGCGGATCGCGCGCCGCTCCGCCCAGATGTGGTCGATCATCGGATGGTTCGGCACCGCGCAGGAATCGACCCATGCGATGCGCGGATCGCCGAGAAACGCGCCGACGGCCTTCATCATCAGGAGCGCGCCCGGCGAATATCTGGCGTAATCCTCGTCATAGGCGATCTTGAAACTGTAGGCGCCATCACCCGAGAGAAAGCTCGCCAGCATCGCAATCGGCTTTCCATCGAAAAGAATTTCGGCGCAATGCAGCTTGCCGCGTTCCCGCGCGTCCGAGCAGAGGCGTTCGAAAAAGGCGCGCTCATTGGCGCGCTCGGCAAGCGCCGTTCCGCGCTTCCCTTTCCAGCCGCTGCGCTCGAGAGCGAGAAAGCGATTGACCCAGCTCGAAAGCTCCGCTCCGCCATCATGCGTGACGAATTGAAGCTCGCCCGTCTCCGCGAGCCGGTTCCAGAGGCGGTTATATTCCTTGCGCTTCTTCTTGCGCATGGTGGCGGCGAGATAGGCCTCGCCATCGAGATCGGATTTGAGGAAGGCGCGTTCATGCCGCCCGGTTTCGACATGCGCGAGCCCGCGCTCGGCAAGCACGTCGTTGAGCGCCGCGTCGAAAGCGCCGCCTCCCTCGAACATGGGAAAGCGCAGGAGCGGCGCGCCCGCGTGGTCGGCATGAGCGAGAAAGCGGCGCAGCGCCTGCCGCTCATATCCCGTGCGAACGATGGGCGTGGCGAGAAAGCCGTGAACATGCGTCCAGATCGACCAGATCGCGAGCGGAAGGCCGAGGTAGAAACGCCATGCCTGATAGGGAAACACACCGATCAGCAGCCGCTCGCCGCCCGCCAGAGGCGCGCCGCGCACAAGCGCGACGCGAACCGCGCCGCCCGACCGGAGATGTGCCATTGCCGCCTGAAGCGCCCTTGCCTCGAACAGCGGATTGCTGTCGCTCGACGCCGCCGCCAGCGCTTCCATCTCCGCGATATGAGGCTCCAGCGCCTCGGCGCTTTCAATGACGGAGATGCTGCCTTCATCCGCCTCGCAGGAAAGCGGAGCCTCCGCCGTGACGCTGCGCCTCAGCGCTGGAAAAGTCGGATGCTGCGATTTGAGATCGGTCATCGATCGATCCTTCAGACAGTGGCGGGCGAAGCGAAGCCGCTTCGCGAGAGCACGAAAGAGGTGATGCCGAGACGGCGGCGCGCGATCAGGAAGAGACAGAAGCTAGCGAAAACGAGCGAGGCCGCCGTCCCCGCCGCTGCGCCCATGAGGCCGAAACGCGGCACGAACACGAGATTGAGCGCGATGTTGAGAAGTGCCGCCGCGCCATAGACGGCGGCGGTCAGGTTCTGGTGTCCCGTCATGTTGAGCAGATATTCGACCGGGCCGGTCGAGGCGCGCGCGACGAAGCCAAGCATCAGCACGGCGAGCAGCGGATAGCCCTTGTCGAACCCCTCGCCGAAGAGATTGAGCGCGAATTCGCCGACGAGCAGCAGAAAGCCCGCCGCCGCGAGCGTCGGCCAGAAAATCCATTGAATGATGTTGTGGACGAAGACCTGCAATCCCACGCGATCTCCGGCCGCATGAAGTTCGGAGAATTTCGGAACCGCGAGCGCCGCCACCGCGAAATAGATGAAGACGACGAGATTGGTGATCCGCGTCGCCGCGAAATAGATGCCGACCTCATTGGGATCGACGAAATAGCCGAGCAGAACGATGTCGGTGTTGAGAAGCAGAAGGTAGAGCCCCTCGGCCAACACCAGCGGCAGCGAAGCCGCGACCCAGTAGCGCGTGTGGCGGATGGGCTTCGCGCGCGGGATCGCCGCACCGATGCGGCGATTGAGAAAGAAGCGCTGGCCGGCAAGCGTGAGAAGCGTCGCGGCGAGAGCGCCGGCCACCGCGGCAACGCCCGTCAGCCCGCCGAACATGAAATGGATGAGCGCGCCAACGGCGACGATGCCGAGCGGGCGGATGATATAGGCCGGGAGATAGGCAAGGCTCACCCAGCCGAAAGCGCGGGCTGTTCCCTCGAGCGTGTCGGTCAGCGCGAAACCCGGCACGCACATCATCGCCAGAACGAGCGGGAGCACGTAATAGCCTTCGATTTCATTGCGGAGGATGCCGATAGCGGCGAGCCCCAGCACCATGAATGCGAGGCCGAGCACGAGCACGATCCACCAGGAATCGTGGAGAATGCCCGCGAGCCGCCGCCACTTCGCATTGATGCGATAATCCGGCACGAAGCGGAGCGTCGATGTGCCGAAGCCCATCGGCGCGATGATGCCGAGTATGATGACCCACACCCAGACATAGGCGAAAATGCCGTACTCGAAGGCGCCCATCCAGCGCGCGAGAAGCACCTGGCTCAGCAGCGCGATGGCGGCTCCCGCGATGCGGATACCCATGACGAGACCGGCCCCGCGCACGACCTGCGCGAGGTGGCCCTCGGCAAGCATGGCGGCGAGCGTTGCGCCGAGCCGTCTCAGGGAATGAGGAAGCGCCGTGGCGTTCATCGGGCCGGATTCCTTGTCAGACCCGGACCATTCCCGCGCCGGGCAGCGAGCCCGCGACGGCACGCAGGCGGGTAAACGCTTCCCAAAGTACCGGCGTCTGCTTGATGAAGCGTTTAGCCCTGCGGCGCAGAACCGCGGGCATGAGCGCCAGCCAGCCGCGCATGGTCACGGCCTCGAGATGATCGAAAAGCCGCGTCTCGACCTCGCACCAGTCGGCCTTGTAGGGCTCGTCGCCTATGGTGAAGTCGAACTCCCCGTGTCCCGTTTCCGTCGCGTGCCGCATCAGCTCCATGAGCTGCACCATGCCGGGACCGAAGCGCGCGAATTCCTCCGCCGCCGCATAGCTCGCCAGCACATAGTGATAACGCCCACGAAAGCTCACGCCCCAATTCGTGGCCGCGATCCTGCCGCCGACATCGAGATGGCTGACATGGATGAGCCCCTTGGCGGCCGGATCAGTCGCAAGCTCGAGATAGAAGTCGCGCACGCCCGGCCGCGCGAAGGGATTGGCAACGCCCATGCGCGCGAAGGCCGCGCTCTTTTGGGCGATCAGTTCGTCGATAGAGCGGGCGATCTCTGCCGGGGACTGCGGCGTCACCAGAGCGACCTCGCCGAACTCCTCGAGCTTGCGGCGCTTCTGCCTGTCGCGCTTCTTGCTGCCGGACGAGCGCTTCTCGTCGTAATAGGCGCTCCAGACCGGCTTCAGCCGCGTCATGTGAGCGGATGAGGCGTGCCGTGTCGCATTGCCGAGTGCCAGCAGCGGGTTCAGTTGCTCGCCGACGAATTCCGGCAGACGGTCGAGTTCGACAATGTCGTGGTGTGGCAGGGCCGCGCGGACCTCTGCCCAAAGGGTCTTGAACTGGCTCCTGTGAACCGCCCGCGAGAAGCGCTTTGCAAGGATCGGCGCCTGATAGTCGCAGAATTCAGCTCCGAGCCAGACGAGCCGGGTGCCGGAGAAGCCTCGCTTCAGCCCGAACGGAAAGATGAACAGCGGCCCTTCCGCCTCGCCCTCGCCATCCCAGCCGACGACGATCGCAGGCTCGATACCCTGACGCGCGCCGACATGACGGAACCACGCCGAGAGCCAGGCATGGGTCTGGAATACCGTGCAATCGGCCACCGCCCCGAGCGCGGTCCAAATGGAACGTAGCTCTTCGAAACTGTCATGAACGGTGAGAAGCACTTCGGGCTTGCGCGACCACGGCCCGTGGATGACCCGCCCGGCTTCGCCGTGGCGCTGGGGCCAATGGTTAATGGGCGCGAAGGACTGCTTCTCTGCGTCGTTCTTATTCGTCAGCGGCTTCACGGGGGGCCTCGCCTTGCCGATGGATCAAGTTGAAACGCTTTTTGCGCGTTTCGAGGCTCGATGCGCCCGTTTGCATCAATCTTTTCTCAATTCCGGACGCGCATTCTCGCCACACCGTGCCGGTTGCAATCGCCGTGCTACCCTGGCCCGCAGCCGGCCCCACATATCTTCCCCGGCGCCGAGGACCTCGACGCATGAATGTCGCATCGGAAAAACCACGACCCCTGGCGCAGAAAACGGCTCTGGCGCGGCATGGCCTCCTCGCCCTTCATGCGAGCGGCGCACACCGGCTGGCCCCGAAGGCGCTCGCCGGGGCGGGCGTGATCTTCATGCTTCATCGCGTGCGCGAGCCGGATGGAGAGGGTTTCGCGCCGAACCGCATTCTCGAAGTCACGCCCACCTTCCTCGATGCCGTCATCACGCGCGTGCAGGAAATGGGCTATCTCTGCCTCAGCCTCGATGAAGCCGTCTCCCGCCTCGCCGCGGGCGAGACCGGAGAGCGCTTCGCAGTTTTCACACTCGATGACGGCTACCGCGACAATCTCACCGTCGCTGCGCCTGTCTTTTCGCGCCACAATGTTCCGTTCACGGTCTATCTGGCAACGAGCCTGCCCGATGGCACGGCGGTCCTCTGGTGGGTTCTGCTCGAACGGGTCATCAGCGCGGCGAGAGACTTGCGCGTCCGCTTCGCGGATGGCGAGGAGGCATTTTCCTGCGCGAGCCTCGCAGAGAAGAACGCCGCCTGGTCGTCGATCTACTGGCGCCTGCGCGGCGGGCCCGAAGACCACATGCGGGACGAGATCGTCCGCCTCGCGGTCGAGCACGGCATCGAGCCCGGGCGCGTGACACGTGAGCTTTCGATGAGCTGGGACGAGGTGCGCGAGCTTGCCGCCCATCCGCTCGCATCCATCGAGGCGCATACGGCCGGACATTTCGCCCTTGCCGGGCTGCCAGAGGCACGCGCGCATGACGAGATCGCCCGGGGCCTCGCGCGCCATGAGGCGGAGCTTGGGCTGAAGCCCACCCATTTCTCCTATCCCTATGGCGACCCCGGCTCGGCGGGCGAGCGCGAATTTGCGCTTGCCGCCCGGTTCGGCTTTCGCTCGGCCACGACGACCCGCAAGGGGCTGATCCGACCGTCCCACAGGGACCGGCTGACGCGCCTGCCGCGCCTCTCGCTCAATGGCGACTATCAGGATGTGAGAATCATCGAGGTGCTGCTGAGCGGCCTTCCCTTCGCCCTGGCGAGGCCGCTTGCCGGAGAGGCGATCGACTAGCCGCCGAAGCGCTCGTCCCGACCATTCCGCCGCCGCGCCCACCAGACCTCCGTCCGGCGCCGCACGCGGCGCACCGGATGCGAATCGACCGACAGCACCACGACCCCGAGCGGCAGCATCCAGAAGCCTAGAACCGGCAGGAAACCGAGCACTCCACCGCCCACAAGCGCCGCTCCGGTCACGCGCCGCATGGTCGGAGAACCGGGGACCTTGAACCGCCTGCTACCGAAGCGAACCGTCGCCATGCCTCTCGCTTTCCTTGGGAAACAGGGCCTGACGCCCGGACTGGCCGAACAAATGGGTATTCACGGCGCCGGAGGCAAGATTTGGGCTGGCATGGGGCAAACGACTTTGCTATAGGACCGCTCGTCCTCGTCGTTGAGTTGCGACGAAGTGATCCCCGGTAGCTCAGTGGTAGAGCAAGCGGCTGTTAACCGCTTGGTCGCTGGTTCGAGTCCGGCCCGGGGAGCCAGTTTCGAGGGGTCCGGTTTCCGACGAAGCCGGGCCCCTTTTTCTTTCGGCCCCGCCCCGGCGCGGAAGGTGCTCGAAGAACCAGTCGCACCGGGCGCCCTGCTCGCTATATGCTCATGCGAAGAACCTACGGGGGACGCTCGCATGACGCAGTATCTCGAAGAGTGTTCGACACGAGGCGCGGAGACGATCGAAGTCACCGCCGCCAATCTCGGCCGCATAACGGGCCTTCCACGCCTTGTCCGCCTCGTCTTTCGCGCGCTTGTCCATATGCGACGCGGAAGCCTCACCATCCTGCTTCCCGATGGCCGCAGCTTGCGCTTCAGCGGGCGGGAACCCGGCGCCGACGCCGTGATGGAGATCAAGGATTTCGGGCTGGCCCGCCGCCTCTTCGCCGCGGGCGATCTCGGCGCCGCAGAGGCGTTTCTCGACGGCATGTGGGACAGCCCCAACATCGCCTCCTTCCTCGAACTCTTCGCCCGCAACCGCGACGTGCTCCGCGAGAGATTTCTCGGCCTCGGCGCGGTCCGGTTCGGCGCGCGGCTTCTGCATCTCGTCCGGCGAAACTCGCGGCGCGGCGCGCGGCGCAACATCGAGTTCCACTACGATCTCGGCAACGGCTTCTACCGCCGCTGGCTCGACGGCACGATGACCTATTCCTCCGCGCGGTTCGCGCATCAGGGGCAGGACCTTTCGGACGCCCAGATCAACAAATATCGCTCGCTCGCCGAACGCATCGACCTGCGGCCCGAGCACCATCTGCTCGAAATCGGCTCGGGCTGGGGCGGCTTCGCGGAATATGCCGCAAGCGAGATCGGCTGCCGCGTCACCGGCATCACCATCAGCAAGGAGCAACTTGCCTTCGCGCGCGAGCGGATCGCGGCAAAGGGCCTCTCCGACAGGGTCGAGATCCGCTATCAGGACTATCGCGATATCGAGGAACATTTCGACCGCGTCGCCTCGATCGAAATGTTCGAGGCGGTCGGCGAAGCCTATTGGCCCACCTATTTCGGCAAGCTGCGCGACTGCCTGAAGCCCGGCGGCGTGGCGGGCCTCCAGATCATCACCATCGAGGACAGCATCTTCCCCGCCTATCGCAAGAGCGCCGACTTCATCCAGCGCTACATCTTCCCCGGCGGCATGCTGCCTTCGCCGTCAGCGCTCAGAGAGCAGGTCGCGCGCGCGGGCCTCACCTGGGCCGGCAATCTCGACTTCGGCCTCGACTATGCCGAGACGCTGAAGCTCTGGCGCCAGCGCTTTCGCGCCGCATGGCCGGACATTCAGCATCTCGGCTTCGACGAGCGCTTCCGGCGGCTGTGGGAATACTACCTCGCCTATTGCGAGGCGGGCTTCCGCGCAGGACAGATCGACGTCACGCAGGTGACGCTGACAAGACCCTGATCTAGACTTCGGGCCCCGCCTTGAGCTTCCGCCACGGAAGAAACCCGGAGCCCCGGAATGGAAGACCGCCTGATCCCGACGCCACGCACGCTCGATGACGTGGAAATCCGCTCGCGCGAACTCATCGGCCGCGGCTGGGGCAGGCTCGAGCGCTTCACTTTCCGCCATCGCCGCTTCGACGGAACCTGGTCCGATACCGTCACGCGCGACATGTACACGATCGGCGAGGTCGCGATGGTGATCCCCTACGATCCCGCGCTCGACGCCGTCGTCCTCATCGAGCAGTTCCGCGCCTGCGGCCTCGTCCATGACGAGGCGACATGGCTCTTCGAGGCGATCGCGGGCATAGTCGATCCCGGCGAAACGCCGATCGAGGTCGTTCGCCGTGAAGCGCTCGAGGAAGCGGGCTGCGCCATCGGCGAGCCGGTTCACATCACCACCGCCTGGTCGTCGCCGGGCGGCTATGGCGAGCGCACCCACATCTACGCGGCGCGCGCCGATCTCTCGCGCATCGGCGGCGTACACGGTCTCGCCCATGAGCATGAGGACATTCGCGCGGTAGTCGTGCCGCTCGCGGAGGCGCAAACCGCAACCATGGACGGGCGCATCAGGGACGCGAAGACATTTCTTATGATTCAATGGCTTAGCGCCAATAAAACAAAAATTAAATGAACAATCCTCATGCGCCCCGCGCCTTGAACGCGAAGCCAACGCTCCGTATGTTCTGAGCACAGCACCTCGATGCCTGTGCGCCACTCCTCAATCAAGACCGGACAATCATGGATATCAGAAACGGACTCTTGGATTCGATCGGCCATACGCCGTTGATCCGCTTGAAGCGCGCCTCCGAGGAGACGGGCTGCGAAATTCTGGGCAAGGCGGAATTCCTCAATCCCGGTCAGTCGGTGAAGGACCGCGCCGCGCTCTACATCATCAAGGACGCGATGGCGAAGGGCCAGCTCCGCCCCGGCGGCACCATCGTCGAAGGCACGGCCGGCAATACAGGCATCGGGCTCGCTCTCGTCGGCAACGCGCTCGGCTTTCGCAGTGTGATCGTCATTCCCGAAACGCAGTCGCAGGAAAAGAAGGACATGCTTCGCCTCTGCGGCGCGGAGCTGATCGAGGTGCCGGCCGTTCCCTACAAGGACCCGAACAACTACGTGAAATATTCAGGCCGGCTCGCAGACGAGCTCGCGGCAAAGGAACCGAACGGCGCGATCTGGGCGAACCAGTTCGACAATGTGGCGAACCGCCAGGCGCATATCGAAACAACCGGCCCAGAGATCTGGGCGCAGACGGATGGCAAGATCGACGGCTTCACCTGCGCCGTGGGCACGGGCGGCACGCTGGCCGGCATCGGCATGGCCCTCAAGGAGCGCAACAAGAACGTCACCATCGCGCTTTCCGACCCGATGGGCGCGGCGCTCTATCACTACTACAAGCATGGCGAACTGAAGGCCGAGGGCAGCTCCATCACCGAAGGCATCGGCCAGGGGCGCATCACCGCCAATCTCGAAGGCGCGCCCATCGACGAGGCCTATCAGATCCCGGACGAGGAAGCGCTGCCGATCATCTTCGACCTTCTCAAGGAAGAGGGCCTCTGCCTCGGAGGCTCGAGCGGCATCAATGTCGCCGGCGCCATCCGTCTCGCCCGCCAGCTCGGCCCCGGCCATACAATCGTCACCATCCTCTGCGATTACGGCACCCGCTATCAGAGCAAGCTCTTCAATCCCGCATTCCTCCGGGAGAAGAACCTGCCGACGCCCGCCTGGCTCTGATCCGGAGAAGCAACATGCCCGCATCGACCGAAAGCCCGCTCGTCAGCACCGAGTGGCTGGCGCAGAGGCTCGACGCGCCTGACATCCGCATCGTCGATGGCTCGTGGTACATGCCGCAATCGCAGCGCGACCCCCGCGCCGAATATGAGCGCGAGCACATTCCCGGCGCGGTCTATTTCGACATTGACGAGATCGCCGATACGTCGAGCCCCTTCCCGCACATGCTGCCGAGCCCCGAGAAGTTTTCCGCGCGCGTCCGCGCCCTCGGCCTTGGCGATGGCAACCGCATCGTCGTCTATGACGGCGCGGGGCTCTTCAGCGCGCCGCGCGTCTGGTGGATGTTCCGGGTCATGGGCCATGAGGATGTCGTGGTGCTCGATGGCGGGCTGAAAAAGTGGAAGGCTGAAGGCCGCCCGCTCAGCGATGCGCGCTCGCATTCAAGCGCCCGCCACTTCACCGCGCGGCGCAACGCGCTTCTCCTGCGCGACCGCGAGGCGATGCTTCGCAATATCGAGACCTGCGCCGAACAGGTGCTCGACGCGCGCAGCCGTGGCCGCTTCCGCGCGGTGGAGCCGGAGCCCCGGCCCGGCCTCAAGGGCGGGCACATACCCGGCAGCCACAACCTGCCCTCGGCCGAACTCGTCCAGGCGGACGGCACGCTGAAGCCCGCTGTCGAATTGCGCTCGCTCTTCGAGACCGCCGGCATAGACCTCTCCCGCCCGGTCATCACCACCTGCGGCTCGGGCGTCAGCGCCTGCATTCTCGCGCTCGGCCTTGCGGTGCTCGGCCATCGGCAGACTTCGGTCTATGATGGCTCATGGTCGGAGTGGGGCGCGGTCAAGGGCATGCCCGTCGAAGCCTGATGGCATCGCCCTCGCCGGTGGAACATGGGCAGAGCGGACAATAATGGGCAAGCGGCACAAGACGATTGTCACCCATCTCGAAATGCGTGCCGAGCCGCGCCTGCTCGCCACACCGCGCCCGCGCGGCGCCTGCGCACTGCTGCGCGCATCGAAGCCGCCGCTTCATTTCTACCGCTATCTCTATGACACGGTCGGCCGCGACTATGCTTGGGTGAGCCGCCGGAAGCTCTCGGACGAAGAGCTCGCATCCATCATCCATGACGATAATGTCGAGATATACGTGCTCTATCTCGACGGCGCGCCTGTCGGGTTTACCGAACTCGATTTCCGCGGCATGCCGGATGCCGAACTCTCCTTCCTCGGCATCATCCCCGAGCGGATCGGCGAAGGTCTTGGCCGCTTCCTCCTTGGCGAGGCGATCTCGCTCGCATGGGCGAGGCATCCCGCGCGTCTCATCGTCCAGACCTGCACGCTCGACCACCCTCGCGCGCTCAGGCTCTATCAGCGCGCCGGCTTCACGCCCTATGGGCAATCGGAAGCGGAGTTCGACGAATAGCTCAGCCACGGCCCGGCTTGTTCGAGCCATCCGCGTCTTCGAGCGACGTCTCTATCCGCGCAAGATCTGCGCGAGGAACGCCTTTGTCCGCTCGCTCTTCGGCGCGGTGAAAAACTCCGCAGGCGGCGCTTCCTCCACGATCTCGCCCTGATCCATGAAGACGATGCGATCCGCGACCTCGCGCGCGAAGCCCATTTCATGCGTGACGCAGATCATCGTCATGCCGTCATTGGCGAGCCCCACCATCACGTCCAGCACTTCCTTGATCATTTCCGGATCGAGCGCCGAGGTCGGCTCGTCGAAAAGCATGATCTTCGGGCTCATGCAGAGCGCACGCGCAATGGCGACGCGCTGCTGCTGTCCGCCCGAGAGCTGGCCGGGATATTTATGCGCCTGCTCCGGAATGCGGACGCGCTCGAGAAGCCTCATGGCGGCCGCCTCCGCCTCCTCCTGCGGCAGGCCCCGCACCCAGATCGGCGCGAGCGTGCAATTCTCCAGCACCGTCATATGCGGAAAGAGATTGAATTGCTGGAACACCATGCCGACCTCGCGGCGCACCTCGTCGATGCGCTTCAGGTCTTCCGTAAGCTCGATCCCGTCGACAGCGATTCGCCCCTTGTCATGCGCCTCGAGACGATTGATGCAGCGGATGAGCGTCGATTTGCCGGAGCCCGAAGGCCCCGCGATCACGATGCGCTCGCCCTCGCGCACGGTCAGGTTCACATCTCTGAGCACATGGAAATCGCCGAACCATTTGTGCAGATGCTCGATCGCGATGGCGGGCCTTGCTTCTGACGACATCATTTCTACCTCACGCGGCCGGCATTGAGCCGCCTTTCGATGAAGACCGAATAGCGCGACATGCCGAAGCAGAAAATCCAGTAGACCAGTGCCGCGAAAATATAAGCCGTCGCCGCACCCTGCGGCGTCACCCACATCGCATCCGAAAGCTGCGCCCGCACCTGCCCGAGAAAATCGAAAATTCCGACGATGAGCACCAGCGTCGTATCCTTGAAGAGGCCGATGAAGGTGTTGACGATGCCGGGTATCACGTGGCGAAGCGCCTGCGGCAGAACGATGAGCCCCATCGTCTGCCAGTAGCTGAGGCCGACGGCGCGCGCCGCCTCATATTGTCCGCGCGGGACGGCCTGCAAGCCGCCGCGCACGACTTCCGCCATATAGGCCGACGAAAAAAGCGCAACGCCGATGAGGCAGCGCAGCAGATTGTCGAAGCTCACGCCTTCCGGCAGGAAGAGCGGCAGCATGACACTCGCCATGAAGAGAACGGTGACGAGCGGCACGCCGCGCCAGAACTCGATGAAGACAATGGACAGCGCGCGGATGACCGGCATCTCGGAACGCCGCCCGAGCGCTAGCAGAATTCCGAGCGGAAAAGAGGCGACGATCCCCGTCACCGCCACGACCAGCGTGACCAGAAGCCCGCCCCAGAGATCCGTATCGACGCCGACAAGCCCCGGCCTGTCGCCCGCCAGCAGCACGATGGCGATAAGCGGATAGGCGACGGCCAGATAAATCACGTTCCATCGTTTCGCGGGCATGCGCGGAATGAGCAGCGGCACGAGCCCGGCAACGCCGAGCGCGAAGGCGGTGATTACCCGCCAGCGTTCATCCACCGGATAACGCCCGAAAAGGAACTGCTCGATATTTGCCGTGACAAAGGCCCAGCACGCCCCCTTCCCCGGCCCGATGCAGGCTTCGCGGTTTTCCCCGCGCCAGACTGCATCGAAGATCGCCCAGTCGAGAAAGGGCGGCACGCTCACCCAGAGAAGGTAGAGCGCAAGGATCGTCAGCGCGCTGTTCCACCAGTTGGAAAAGAGATTGAGCCGCGCCCAGCGAATGGCGCCGCCCATCGTCATTTGCGTTGCTGCACCCCGCGCCATCTCAACGCTCCCTGATCGCGACGCGCGCATTGTAGATGTTCATTGCAAGCGACGTGGCGAGGCTGATCGCCAGATAGACGGCCATGGTGATGGCGATGACCTCGATCGCCTGCCCCGTCTGGTTGAGCACCGTCCCGGCAAAGACCGAAACGAGATCGGGATAGGCGATGGCGACGGCAAGCGAGGAGTTCTTCGTCAGGTTGAGGATCTGGCTTGTCAGCGGCGGAACGATGACGCGCAGCGCCTGCGGAATGATGACGAGGCGCAATGTCGTTCCCGGCTTGAGACCGAGCGCGTAGGCGGCTTCCGTCTGCCCCTTGTTGACCGACTGAATGCCCGCCCGGACTATCTCGGCGATGAAAGCGGCCGTATAGAGCGACAGGCCGAGAACGAGCGCCACAAACTCCGGCAGGAGGCGGAAGCCGCCGACGAAATCGAAGCTGCCGAAGACGGCAGGCTCGAGCCGGAGCGGCGTCCCGCCAATGGCCCAGACGAGCGCCGGAAGGCCGAGGATGATCACGGCGTTGACACGGGCGGCCGGAAAAACCCTGCCCGTCCGCAGCCGCCGCGCACGAGCCCATCGGTGAATGAAGAAGGAGAGAATGAGCGCGCTGGCAAGAGCCGCGAGGATGGCGAGCGTCGAATGGGTCGCCTCCATGGCGGGAAGGACGACACCCCGATTGTTGAGATAGACGCCCGGCATCAGCGTCAGGCTTTCGCGCGGCCCGGGCAGCGGCCGCAATATCGCGAAGTACCAGAAGAAGAGCTGCAAGAGCAGCGGCACGTTGCGGAGCATTTCGACATAGGCGCCCGCGAGCCGCGCGACGAGCCAGTTTTGCGAAAGCCTCGCCACGCCGATCGCAAATCCGAGCGCCGTCGCAATAATGGTTCCGATGGCGCCGACGATGAGCGTGTTCAGCAGGCCGACGAGAAACGCCCGCCCATAGCTCGACTCTTCCGAATAGGGAATGAGCGACTGGATGATGCTGAAGCCCGCCGTATGCTCGAGAAAGCCGAAGCCGGAGGCGATGTGCTGCCGCTCGAGATTGGCCCGCGCGGTCGAGGCAAAATACCACAGCGCGAAGCCGACCGCGAGCAGAGCCGCAACCTGATAGATGACGGCGCGCAGGCGCGGATTGCTCCACGACAACGGGCCCGACTTCCTGCCTGCGCCTCGGTTTCCGGTCACTCGTCCCTCGCCATCAGCGAATGGGCGGCGCGTACATGAGCCCGCCATTTTTCCACAGCGCGTTGAGCCCGCGCGGAATGGCGAGCGGCGTCTTCAGGCCGAGGTTCCGCTCGAACATCTCGCCATAATTGCCGACCGCGCGGATCGCGTTCGCGGCCCAGTCGCGCGAAAGTCCGAGTGGCTCGCCATAGGCGCCTTCGGTGCCGAGCAGCCGCTTGATCTCGGGGCTCTGGCTCTTCGCCATTTCACCGACATTGGCCGAGGTGACGCCAAGGTCCTCCGCATTGACGAGGGCAAAGAGCGTCCAGCGCACGATGTCCTCCCATTGCGAGTCGCCCTGCCTCACGGCGGGCCCGAGCGGCTCCTTGGAGATGATCTCGGGAAGCACGGCATGGGCCGAGGGGTCCTTGAGCTGCAGCCGCAGGGCGTGCAGGCCGGACGCATCAGTCGTGTAGGCATCGCAGCGGCCGCCATCATAGGCGCCAAGCGCCTCCTCGTTCTTCTCGAAGGCGAGGATCTTGTAGCTCATCTTCTGGCCGCGGAAATAATCGGCGATGTTGAGTTCGGTCGTCGTGCCCGTCTGTGTGCAGATGGTCGCGCCGTTGAGTTGTGCCGCGCTTGCGATCCCGGACTTCTTCTTCACGATGAAGCCCTGACCGTCATAATAGATGATGCCCGCGAAATTGAAGCCGAGCGAGGTATCGCGCGACATGGTCCATGTCGTATTCCGCGAGAGAAGGTCGATCTCGCCCGATTGGAGCGCCGTGAAGCGGTCCTTAGCGCTGAGCGGCCGGAATTTCACCTTGGCCGGATCGCCGAAAACCGCCGCCGCCACGGCCCGGCAGAAATCAGCGTCGATCCCGGTCCAGTTGCCCTTGTCGTCGGGATTGGAGAAGCCGGGAAGCCCCTGGCTCACCCCGCATTGCAGATAGCCTCGCGCGCGTACCGTCTCGAGCGTCGCGGCGGCGGGCGCGGCCGACTGGCTGCGGTTCGCCCGCGCGGTCTCCGGTTGCGGCTTTCCGGGCGCGGACCCCGGCCCGGGCAGGAAGAAATAGAGCATCCCCGCGCCGATCAGCAGCCCGAAAAGGAAGGGCACCACGCGGCTTTCAAACGTACTTCTTCTGGCCATCTCCTCCGGCCTCTTCCTTTTCTCTCCCTTTGCCAGCAGGGCCTCGGGGAATGTTATGCTGCGGGATGTTTAAAGCGATCCGCCCGGATTGGCCACCAGACTAACCGCATGGCGCCTCGGCGCAATGCCCCGCCGGCTTTCATCCCGTATGCGCGCTGGCAAGCAGACGCGAACATATGTGAAACCGGAGCATTGTCGCATGGATGGCGCCACGCGGCCACGCCGGGGACACGGAGGCACGGGGGCGGACGAATCGGAAGGCACGCGGACGGCATGGCCCGCAAAGTTGGGTGAATTGGAATGAAGCAGAAGCAGGACACGCTGATCGTCACTCTGGGGCGCGACCCGCACGCCAATTTCGGCGTCGTCAATCCGCCCGTCTATCGCGCCTCGACGATCCTCCATCCGACGGTCGAGGCCCTGCGGGGCCGGAAACAGCCCTATACCTACGGCCGTCGCGGCACGCCGACCACTGTCGCCCTGCAACAGACGATCGCTGGCCTCGAGGGCGGCCACAACACCATGCTCACGCCCTCGGGCCTCTCGGCGGTGACGACCGCCCTCCTCTCGCTCCTGCGGACGGGCGATCACCTCTTGATGACGGACAGCGTCTATGGTCCCACTCGCCATTTCTGCGACACGATCCTGAAGCGGAACGGCATAGAGACGGAATATTACGATCCGCTCATCGGCGCAGGCATCGAACGGCTGATGAAGACGAACACCGCCGTCGTCTTCACCGAATCGCCGGGCTCCATCACCTTCGAGGTGCAGGACATTCCGGCCATTGCCCGCGTCGCGCATGCGCGTGGCGCGAAGCTCGTCATCGACAATACATGGGCCTCGCCCCTCTACTTCAAGCCCTTCGAGCATGGCGCGGACGTTTCCATACAGGCCATCACCAAATATCTCTGCGGCCATTCCGACGCGATGATGGGCGCCATCACCACGAATGAGGAAACCTGGAAGAGCGCGCTTTCGGGCCATGGGGCGCTCGGACAGATGGCCGCCCCCGACGATGCCTATCTGGTGCTGCGCGGCATCAGAACGCTCTCGGTCCGCCTCGAGCGGCACATGAAGACCGGTCTCACGCTGGCCCGCTGGCTCGCCGCCCGCCCCGAGGTCGCGCGCGTCCTTCATCCGGCGCTCGAAAGCGATCCCGGCCATGCGATCTGGAAACGCGATTTCACCGGCGCGAGCGGGCTTTTCGGCGTCGTGCTGCAGCCATGCTCCGACGCGGCGCTTGCCGACATGCTCGATCATCTGGAGCTCTTCGGCATGGGCTGGTCATGGGGCGGCTTTGAAAGCCTCATCGTGCCGCAGGACCTCACAGGCATTCGCACGGTGACACCGCCGAAGTTCGAAGGCCCCCTCCTTCGCATCCATGCGGGCCTCGAAGATCCGGACGATCTCATCGCCGATCTCGACGCGGGCTTCGCGCGCCTCAACGCGGCAGGAAGCTGACACGGTGAGCAATCCGGGCGCATGGCTGTCGCCGGGAGAAGTGGAAGCGCTCTGGCTTTCGCTGAAAACGGGCCTCGCCGGAACGGCGCTCTCGCTTCCACCCGGCATCGTCATCGCATGGGTTCTCGCGCGCAGAAATTTTCCGGGCAAGATCGCCCTCGACGGGCTGGTGCATCTGCCGCTCGTGTTGCCGCCCGTCGTCACCGGCTATCTGCTTCTCGTCCTTTTCGGTCATGGCGGGGCCATGGGACAATTCCTCGAGCGGACATTCGGCATCGTCGTCGCCTTCAACTGGAAGGGCGCAGCGCTTGCGAGCGCCGTCATGGGCTTTCCGCTTCTCGTTCGCGCCATCAGGCTCGCCTTCGAAGCCGTCGATCCGAAACTCGAAGCCGCCGCGCGAACGCTCGGCGCGAGCCCGGCGGATGTGTTCATGAGCGTCACCCTTCCGCTCATCACGCCGGGGCTCATCGCCGGGGCGCTGCTCGGCTTTGCCCGCGCGCTTGGCGAGTTCGGCGCCACTATCACCTTCGTCGCCAATATTCCGGGCGAAACGCAGACGCTGCCTCTCGCGCTCTATAGCGCGCTACAGGTGCCGGGCGGCGGGATTGATGCAGCCCGCTTCGTGATCCTGTCGCTCGTTCTCGCCATCGCCGCGCTCGGCGCCTCGGAATATTTCGCGCGGGCCATGCGCCGCCGGATCGGAGGTGCTGCGTGATGGGCGCGACGCTCAAGGCCGAAGTCCATCACAGGCTCGATGCGTTCTCGCTTGATGCCGCCTTCGAAGCGGGCGACGGCGTCACCGGCATCATCGGCCCTTCCGGCGCGGGCAAGACGACGCTGCTCGCAGCCATAGCCGGGCTCAGCCGTCCCCGGCGCGGACGCATCACGCTCGGCGACGAAACGTTTCTCGATACGGAGCGCGGCGTGTTCCTGCCGCCAGAGCGTCGCCGCATCGGCTACGTCTTTCAGGAGGCGCGCCTCTTTCCTCATTTGAGTGTCGAACAGAATCTCGACTATGGCGCAAGGCGGCGCGGCGCGGCGGAGGCAATCCCGCGCGACGAGATCATCGCGCTTCTCGGCATCGCGCCGCTTCTCGACCGCATGCCCCACCGCCTTTCCGGCGGCGAGGCGCAGCGCGTCGCCATCGGCCGCGCGCTTCTCTCGGCGCCGCGCCTCATCCTCATGGACGAGCCGCTCTCGAACCTCGACATTCGCCGCCGCCGCGAGATCATGCCATACCTCGAAGCTCTCCATCGCCGTCTCGAACTGCCGATCCTCTATGTGAGCCACAATATCGACGAGGTCGTGCGCCTCGCCGATCGCGTGCTCGTCATGCAGCAAGGCGGCATCGTCGCATCGGGCGGCGTTGCGGATGTGCTCAACAGAACCAGCGTGCAGAGCCTCATTCTCGGCGAGGAGGCGTGCGAGGCCGATCCCGCAACCATCGTCGACGCATGCGTGGCGCGCCACGACGAAGCTCATCACCTGACCGAAGTGGAGTTCGCAGGCGCGACCGTCACGCTTTCGCGCATCGACCTCCCCGTCGGCGCACCCGTCCGCCTGCGCCTTCATGCGCGCGACATCGCCATAGCGACCGAGCGCCCCGCCGCGCTTTCCATCCAGAATGTGATCGAGGCGCGCATATCGGAGCTTCATCCGGCGGGCGCGGCGCAGATGGATGTGAGGCTCGCCATAGGCGGGGAGCCCAATGCCGTAAGCCTCATTGCGCGCATCACCGCCCGCGCGGCCGAGCGCCTTGCGCTCACCCCCGGCCGCGACGTCTGGGCGCTCGTGAAGACGGTTGCGCTTGCAAGCGATCTCGGGCGCTTCGATCCCGACTAGCTCACGCCTCGCCGAAAATCTGCCGAAGATAGGGATTGAGAAACTTGCCCGCCGGGTCCAGCCGCTTGCGAACGGCCTGAAATTCGTCCCAGCGCGGATAAAGCCGGGACAATTGCGGCGCCGTCAGCGAATGCAGCTTGCCCCAATGCGGCCGCCCTTCATAGCGCGCGAAGATCGCTTCGACACCGGCGAAGAGTTTGTCATAGGGCTGGCGGTGATACTGGTGCACCGAGATCGTCACGCTGTCGCGCTGATAGAAAGGGCTCAGCCATATGTCGTCCGCAGCGACATAGCGATATTCCAGCGGGAAAAGGAAGTTGACCCCGCTTTTGCGCATATGCGCGCCGACCTCGCGGATGCAATCCGGCCCCCGCTCGGCGGGAATCGCATATTCCATCTCGTTGAAGCGCACATTGCGATCGCTCGGAAATGCCTCATGCGACCAGCGCACGCGCCCCGGCGTCGTCAGCGAGCCGGACGAATAGCGCGTGCTGCTCGAGGTGAGGAACTTCTGCAACGGGCCGCGCAGGAACGGCGCATAGCGCGTCGCCTCGCAGGCAAGCAGAAAAATCTTGTCGTCGCGCGTAAGCTCGCCATCCGGCCTGCGCCGGCGCGGCTTTGCCTGACGTTCCGTCTCGGTAAGGATCTTTATGATGGCGAGATCCGTGAACGGAAACCACCAGAACTCGAAATGCCGATGCGCGTCGCGCAGCTCCTCGGCGCGCCGCAGCGCCTCCTCTATCGGCATGGCGCCGCCCGTTTCCTCCAGCACATAGGCCGGGCGGCACTGCATGGTGATTTCGCTCATGATGCCGAGACTGCCGAAGGAGACGCGGCCCGCATCGAACACGTCCGCGTTTTCGTTCCGGCTAGCCTGGATGACGCCGCCATCGGCGGCGACGAGACGGAAGCCCGCGACGCTTGCCGAGAGCGAGCCGAGATCGCCGCCCGTCCCATGCGTGCCCGTGCCGATGGCGCCGGCAAGCGACTGCCGGTCGATATCGCCCTGATTGATGAGGCAGAGGCCACGGTCGAAAAGCATGGGGCCGAGATCGCGAAGCGTCGTTCCCGCCTTGATGCGCGCTGTCAGCGCGGCCGGATCGTGATCGACGACGCCCGCCATATGGCGAAGCGTGATGATCGTCCCCTCGCTGCCGACGAGAGGCGTGAAGGAATGCCCGGTACCCGCGACGCGCACGGGGGCCTCGGCATCGCGAACGATCTCCGCAAGCTCCTCCTCGCAGGAAGGCTCGGCGATCAATCTGGGCCAGGACTTCACCCAGCCGGACCAGTTCGACCAGACGTAGTTCATCTCCCTCCTCCGATGCCTGCGGCGCAAACTTTTCGTCCCGCCGCAGACTATGGCACAGCGATGCCCGCGAAACGAGAAGAGCCCCGGCCTTCCGGGGCTCCTCGGTCGGAAGCCCGTGATCGCGTCAGCGCGTCACGGCTTCGGGGTTCGTCGCGCTTGCCGCCTTGAAGTCGCGCGCCATGACGGTGGCCTTGCGAATGTCTTCCGGCGACATGATCCCCGAAAGCTTTTCAAGCTCCTTGCTCGCGAATTGCGAAAAACCGTTCTGCACGGCGAGCAGGAAATACATGTACGCCTTGGTGTTGTCCTTTTCGACGCCCTCGCCTGACTCGTACATGGTGCCAATATTGTACTGCGCGACCGCCATGCCCTGCCTGGCTGCGGCCTCGTACCATTTCGCGGCCTCGTTCGCGTCGCGCGCCACGCCCCAGCCCTTGTCATACATGCTGCCGAGGTCCATCTGCGCTCTTGCGTCGCCATGCTCGGCGCCAAAGCGATAATAGCGGATGGCCTGCGCGACATCGCGCGGCACGACCTTCGCGTCGAAATATTCCTCACCCAGACGGAAAGCGGCGCCCGCGTCCTTGCCGACCTCGACGGCCTTCTTCCACTCGGCGAGGGCCTCGGGATAGAAGCCGCGCTGATAGAGATCGGCGCCGGTCGCCTCGCTCGGGGCCTTACCCGCAGCAAAGGCGAACGAGGCGCAGAAACAGACGATGGCGACGAGAAGGAAGCCGCCGAAAAGCGCCTGCCCCCTCATGGCCGTTTCATGCCGTTGGATTCCCACTCGAGCCTGCTCAAGCATCTCTTACTCCTCCCCCGGCCCCGGGGTCCTTGAAGACCGGTTTTCCGGTGCACGCAATCATCATGGCGCGGCGAGGAACAAATGTGAACCATCATGGACGCCGCCACGCGCCGCCAATCCCGCCGAATCCGCGCCGACTCGGCCGCGCCCCATGCCGCGATTCTGGAGGATCGCAGCCATGATTGCGCGACGAGGCGTGAATTTTTTGTCACGTCACTTGGCCCGATCGGCTGCGCATGGAACCCGGATGGTGCCGCCGAAGTCGCGAACAAAGACAAAAGGCGCGGAATATTCGCGGCTTTCCGCCATTTCCACCCGCCGATGTTTCAATTCAGGAAATTGCATCGTGTGTATTTGCAATAGGGTTAATTCAAATCCTGATTATGGGTTTAGAAGTTCTTTATATTTTTGCGGCCATTCTTTGCTCGCAGGGACAGCAGAGGTTTCGACTTCCAGCGACCTATGAGGTCCTTCAAACATGCGTCATAGGAGCATCGAAATGCGCGCTTTTCTCACCACCTTTGCCCGTAACGAAAGCGGCGCGACCGCGATCGAATACGGCCTCATCGCTGCTGGTATCGCCGTTGCGATCGCCACGGTCGTCGGCACGGTCGGCACGAAGCTGACGGGCATGTTCAAGGGCGTCAGCGACAAGCTCGGCACCACGCCCGCTACCTAACAGGCAGCACAGAAACCACGAAAGCCGGCCGCACGTTCATCCGCGCGGCCGGCTTTTTATTTTGCGTGTCTGCTTGTTTGCGTGCCTGATTGCGTGAGACGTCGAGGCCGGAACTGCAAGAGGAAATGGCGATCCCGGCAGGATTCGAACCTGCGACCCCCTGCTTAGAAGGCAGGTGCTCTATCCAGCTGAGCTACGGGACCAGACCGTCAAGGCGCCGGAACGCGCGGCGCCACAGAATGCTCAATGCGTCCATTGGCCGATGCGGTCGGCCTTGAAATTATCCGCGTAAGCCTTGAGGTGAGAGCGCGCCGTCTGCGCTTCCATCACCTGATAGTCGATGCCCCTGCGCGTCGCATAGGCGATCGCTTCTTCCTTCGTGTCGAAGCGAAGCACGATCTGCGTGTTCGTATCGGGCGAGCTCGTCCAGCCCATCAGCGGTTCCACCTTGCGCGCCGCCGAGGGTTCGAACTCGAGCACCCATTTCTTCGTTTTCGCCTTGCCGGACTGCATGGCTGTCTTCGAAGGTCTGTAGATACGCGCGCGCGCCATTTCCTCGCTCCTGACCGATTGCCCCGACATTAGGGGCAATGTCTTGAAATCACATTCTTATCGCCTCAAATCGGCCCGAGTTGCAAGCCACAAGCAACCTCGCGCGGCGTGGCGTTTCCGCACTCCGCCCTGTCCTGAGGGGCCCAGATGTCTTCATCCGGCCGCCGCAGGTTCACGGCGCTGACACGCCAGGCGCGTATGGTCCTGTCCGTACCAGAGTTAGGGAGGCTTCCATGCCTGAATATCTCGACCTCACCTCTGCGAAGCGACTGCTGAAGGCCCAGGGGTTCAACACCCTTGATATTGAGTGCCTGCTCGATCTGACCGCCCCCCACAGCCGGAACGGGGAAAAGCTCTGGCCTGCCGACCGAATAGAGCGGCTGGCCGCCCGTGCATACTGGCTCGGCCAGCATGAGGTCTCTCTCTCGACCACTGCCGCGGCCTGAACCGATTGGGGGGTGCGGGGCGGATCTGCCCCGCGCCCCATCCCCGGCCTGCCCCGCCTCAACCCACCCCCTCAGCTCGGATTGTCGAGGCTCAGCATCGCCCGGTTTTCGTCATAGGCGAAGATCTCGCCGAACCGGCCCCAGTTTATGACGCTGCGAAGCGTCTGCTCGGCCCACTCCTCCGACATGGCGTCCTCCAGTTCCTCGGCAAAGCGCGAATAGGGCGCGCGATGCTCCGGCCGCTCGTCCAGCACCTCCTTGATATGAGCCGCGAGCGGTACCTGGGCGAGAAGCCGCTCGGCGAACATCTGTTTGCGTTCGTTGGGCCCCTCCTCCGCGAAGCGCCTGCCCGCCTCGGTCAGCCTGATGTCGCCCCCTTCCAGATCGGCGAAGCGCAGAAGCTGGAGCGTCTCCCCGATGCCGAAGAGCGCGTCCATCGTCATGTGCATATGCTCGGCAAGCTGCGGAAGGTCGGCCCGACCGTGATAGGGCGCACCCGCCACCGCCTCGATGAGACCGGCGATCGAATTCGTCGAGACGCGCGGCAGCACCATCTGGATGCCGCCGCCCGAAATCGCCGGACGCAGCCCGCCCACCGGCACCGCCTCCGGCGTCGTCATGCGCTCATAGATCTTGTCGACGAGCCAACGGAATTTCGGATCGACCCGGTTTCGCGGCCGGGGGAGATCGACCGGGATTTCGGCGACCACCCGCCCGGGGTTGGACGAGAAAACGAGGATGCGATCGCACATGAGCACCGCCTCCTCGATATTGTGGGTGACGAGCAGGATCGACTTGATCGGCATACGTCCTTCCGACCAGAGGTCCAGAAGATCGGTACGCAGCGTTTCGGCAGTCAGCACGTCGAGCGCGGAGAAGGGCTCGTCCATGAGCAACAAGGCGGGCTGGACGACGAGAGCGCGCGCAAAGCCGACGCGCTGGCGCATGCCGCCCGAGATCTCCTTCGGATAGGCGCTCTCGAACCCGTCGAGACCGACGAGATCGATCGCCTCGAGAGCGCGCTTGCGTGCCTCCTCCTCGGGGATCTGCAAGGCGTCGAGCCCCAGCCGCACATTCTGCAGAACCGTAAGCCATGGAAAGAGCGCAAAGGTCTGGAAGACCATGGCGACACCCTCCGCCGGCCCCTTTATGGGCTCGCCGAGAAATTTCGCCTCGCCCCTTGTGGGCGCCGCGAGCCCGGCGATGATCCGCAGCAGGGTCGACTTGCCGGATCCCGACCGCCCGAGAAGCCCGACGATCTCGCCCTCCCTGAGCGTCAGGTTCACATTGTCGAGGACGACCAGTTCGCCGCCGGAGGGCCGCGAAAATGCCTGCTTGATCCCCGCGACCTCGAGAACCGTCCTGGCCCGCCGTTCCATCGCCGTAACGCTCATGGTGCCCTCCGTCAGATCAAGCGAAGCCGGCGCTCCGCATAGGCATGCAGCGGGCGCCAGACGAGCCGGTTGAACACGGTCACGAATGCCGACATCACCATAACGCCGAGGATGATGCGCGGATAATCGCCGGCAAGCGTCGCCTTGGCGATGTAGGAGCCGAGGCCGTTGGCTTCGAGCCTTGTGCTGCCCCAGACGACAAGCTCCGCCACGATGCTCGCGTTCCATGAGCCGCCCGAGGCGGTGAGCCCGCCGGTGACAAAATAGGGAAAGACGCCGGGCAGCATGACCCTGTACCACCATTGCCAGCCCCGCACGCGCAGATTGGTGGCCACGTCGCGCAGATCGTTCGGAAAGGCGCTCGCGCCCGCGATGACGTTGAAAAGTATGTACCACTGCGTGCCGAGCACCATCAGCGGACTGAGCCAGATATTCGGATTGAGCTCGAACTGGAGGATGGCGACGACGGCGACAGGAAAGAAGAGATTTGCCGGAAAGGCCGCAAGGATCTGCGCGACGAGCTGCATGCGCATGGCCAGTGCCGGCCTGAGGCCGATCCAGACACCGACGGGCACCCAGACGAGACTGGCGAGCGTGACGAGCACGATCACCCGCGCAAGCGTCATGCAGCCGAACTTGAAGGCAATGAGAACCTCTCTGACATCTATGTGCCCGTGGAGCTCCGTGTAGAGCGCATGCGCACCGAGGAGCGCGACGGCTCCCCAGCCACCCCACCAGACAAAATTCCAGAGTCTGCCGAGCCAGAGCGGGCTCGCGCCGCTTCGCCCCGGCCGCCAGCTCCGCAGCGACATCGGCGCATGAGCTATCTTCCCGATCCCCATTTGCACCGGCGCCAGCGCGAATTGGACGAGGCGCGCCCGGTTGAGCACGCGCAGCAGCCAGACGCCGGGCGCGGCCTGCCCAACCGTCTGCTCGAAGCGGAATTTCTGCGCCCAGGCGACGAGCGGACGGAAGAGAAGCTGGTCATAGGCGATGATGACGATGAGCATCGCCACGATCGCATAGCCGACCGCGCCAAGGTCGCGCTGCTCGATGGCCAGCGCCACATAGGCGCCGATCCCCGGCAGGGTGATCGTGGTATTGCCAACCGAGATCGCCTCGGAGGCGACGATGAAGAACCAGCTTCCCGACATCGACATCATCATGTTCCAGATGAGCGCCGGCATGGCGAAGGGCACTTCGAGCCGCCAGAAGCGCTGCCATGCGGAAAGCCTGAAGGAGCGGGTCGCCTCGTCCAGATCCTCCGGGATCGTCCGCAGGGACTGATAGAAGCTGAAGGCCATGTTCCAGGCCTGGGCCGTGAAGATCGCGAATATGGCCGCGCATTCGGCGCCTGCCACGCTCCCCGGAAAGAGCGCCAGAAAGCCGACGACGGTGAAGGACAGGAAACCCAGCACCGGCACGGACTGGAGCACGTCCAGAATGGGGATCAGCACCACCTCGGCGCGCCGGCTCTTGGCCGCCGCCGTCGCATAAGTGAAGGTGAAGAGCAGCGACGCGGCGAGCGCGGCAAACATCCGCAATGTCGTCCGCAGCGCATATTCGGGAAGCGCCGCCGGCGAAAGCGATATGCTGGCGGCGGTCACGCTCTCGAGCGGGGCGCTCATCTTTCGCGCGCCGTAGACGACGAGCGCGAGCGTTCCCGCGACGAGGCAGAAGGCCACGCCGTCCCAGGCGGACGGCATCAGCCGCTCGCGCCGCGCAACTGAAATGGTCGAGATCTCGCTCACAGCCCGGCCCCCCCGGACAGGCGCCGCGCCCTGCCCGGCGCTCCGGCTGCCGCCCGCCCCGGCGGCGAGAATGCGAAGAAGGAGAGTTTCATTGTCACCTCGCGCAGGCCCGAAAGAGCTGCCCTCGCGAAGGAGACCGACCGGCTCCGACGCGTCGGGTTCAGCCCTTGCGGCCCAACCGACTACTGTCGCTGTCCATTTTTTCCTCTTGGAGCTTCGAGGCGGCTGCCCCGACGTCGAACAAGCCTATATTCCCGCGGCCAGGGCCGGTCAATTGCCGCACGCCCAAAATTCGTCCGCCCCGCCCCCGTTCCCCGGTGGGACGGTCGGGCCGTCGCCCGCCGGTTGCGGGCGGGGCCGTTCCCGGTGTATGGGGAAGCTGTCGGGGCGTAGCGCAGCCTGGTAGCGCATCTGCTTTGGGAGCAGAGGGTCGCCTGTTCGAATCAGGCCGCCCCGACCAGTATCCGGCCCCGTTACGAGGCCGCGGGCTCGCTGGCGTCCAGGCCCTTGTGACGCGACATCAGCTTGAAGACGCCCGTCGCCTTCATCACCGGCCGCTGGCCGACGAAAAGCTCCGCCTCGCAAAAGACCACCGATCGCGTCGCCTTGGTCACGCGCGCCGTTCCCTCGAGCCAGTCGCCGGGCCGGGCCGAGGACAGGAAGTCGGAATTCATGCGGATGGTGAGCGCCACGGTTTTCGTCTCGCGGAAAACTGCGGTGCCGAGCAGCCCGTCGGCAAATGCCATCAGCATGCCGCCATGGGTGATGCCGCGCGAGTTGCAATGGCGCTGCCGGATACGGACACCATGCCAGAACCCGTCTTCCGTCACCTTGTGGTAGAAGGGCCCGTTATGCGTCGTGTAGGGGCCGCGCGTCGTCGAGGGCACATAGCCCTCCGGCGGATTGTCGGAGACGTTGTCGTCTGTCGCTGAACTGGACATGAGGGACCGGCGAAAGTGAATGAGCGAACGGGACGGCGCGACCTGAAGGCCAAACGCCAGCAAGCCGGATCGTCGTCCCGTTTGATGTCAGCTTTCGCTCTCCGGCGCAATCTCCGCGACCATGAGCCCCTTCGGCCCCTCGCCGAAGCGCACATGCAGCGACTGGCCGGGTATGAGATCGCGGATGCCGTGGCGCCGCAATGTTTCCATATGCACGAAGATGTCGGGCGTGCCCTCGCCGCGTGTCACGAAACCGTAACCCCGCGCGCGGTTGAACCACTTGACGATCGCCACTTCAAATTCGCCGATCGGCACCACACCGGCTGTCGGCGAGCGCGATGTCGCGCCGCGGGCCGAGTGAGCGGACGACTTGATCGCCGTCGAGTCGTCAATATCTATGACACGCAGCGCCTGAAACCCCTTTGGCCTGCGAACCACTTCACACACCACGCCCGCGCCTTCTTCCAGCAAGTCGCGGCCAATTTGCTTCAAGCACGACGAATGAATAAGTACGTCATCGCGCCCATCATCCGGTATGATGAAACCATACCCTTTGACTGGATCGAACCATTTGACGATGCCGCTGATCTCAAACGACGTGTCGAAAATCTCCGCCGCCGATTCCAATCGTTCTTCCATCCCCACCACGACTTCGTACCGGGTGCCGCGTCTTTACACTGGCCACAGACGATGAGCGCCCGGAGTTTCCGTCCCGGTTCGTGGTTGCACCCCACGACCCCCCACACATGATTAAAAACTATAACAGCGTCCGAACCAGTTTAAAAGCGCCACCCCGCAATTCTGCAGCAAGATGTGACGTCCCGTAACTATGAGACCTCAATAAACCGTCCGGACTGATCAGATTTCTGTGACAATCTACACTCGCCGCAAGAGAAACGCCGGAGAATGACAAAGAGAGAGGCATGATTAAAACCGCGACTTTGGGCTGTCTCCTGTTCGTATTTTGGCTCGTCCTGTCCGGCCACTATACGCCCTTCCTGCTTGGCATGGGCATCATCTCCGTTGCCGGAACGGTTTATGTGGCGCGGCGCATGCATCTTATCGACGAGGAGGCTGTCCCGCTTCAATTGCGGCTCTCGCTCCCTGCCTATTGGCTCTGGCTCGTCCGTGAAATCATCAAATCAAGCTGGGCCGTTTCAAAGCTCATTCTGAGCCCGCGCCCGGCGCTCGCCCAGCAGTTCGTCTTTGTACCGACCAGCCAGCGCACTGAAATGGGAAAGGTCATCTTCGCCAATTCCATCACCCTGACCCCCGGCACGGTGACGGCCATCACCCGCCAGTCGGGCTTCATCGTCCATGCGCTCACCGAAGCCGCCGCCGATACTGACGCTTTGTCAGATATGGACCGGCGCGTCACCGCCGTCGAGGCGGCCGCCCGATGAACATGTTCGTAGCGGCGGCAGGCGCACTCTTCGTCTCCATGCTTCTCGTGATCGTCCGGAGCTTCGCCGGCCCGACGATTTACGACCGCGTGCTGGCAGTCAATTCCTTCGGAACACTGACGGTGCTTCTGATCGGCCTTCTGGGCTTTCTCACCGGCCGCCCGGACTTCATGGACATCGCCCTTCTCTATGCCCTCATCAATTTCGTCGGCACCATCGCCGTGCTGAAGTTCCTGCGCTACCGCTCGCTCGGACGCGCGGCGGCGCCTGAAGCATCCGAGGGGATCGCCGGAAAGGAGCGCGGCTGATGGAATACTGGCTCTCCATTCTGATCGAGGTTCTGAGCTGGGCGTCGTTCATCGCCGGAGGATTCTTCCTCGTCGTCGGTGCCGTAGGACTGATCAGACTGCCTGATTTTTGGGCACGCCTTCACGCCGCCGGAATCATCGATACCGCCGGTGCCGGCCTCGTCATCCTCGGCATGATGCTCCAGGCGGGATTGAGCCTCGTCGCGCTGAAGCTCCTCCTCATCGGCGTCTTCATCTTCATCGCGAGCCCCACGGCAACACATGCGATCGCCCATGCCGCCTTCGCGGCGGGGCTGCGCCCCACGCGGCTCGGAAAGGATGCGAGCGGCCGTTTTCATGCTAATGAGGAGGCGCCATGATCGCGCTTGTCATCGACCTCGTCCTGTTCGCATTCCTCATTCTGACCGCGATCGCGGTGGCGCGGCTTCGCAATCTTTTCGCCGTCGCCATGCTCGCCGGCATGTTCAGCCTGCTGGCCGCCGGCCTCTTCATGACGCTCGACGCCGTGGACGTCGCTTTCACCGAGGCCGCTGTCGGCGCGGGCATTTCGACCGTGCTCACGCTTGGCGCGCTCGCCCTCACGACCAGCGAGGAGAAGAAGCCCGTTCATTCAACGAGGTTGCCGCTTCTCCTCTGCGCGGTTACGGGCGCGGCGCTTCTCTATGGCACGCTCGACATACCCACCTTCGGATCGGCGCAGGCGCCCGTCCACACGCATGTCGGCGCCGACTATCTCGCCCGGACCGGGACCGATATCGGCGTTCCCAATTTCGTCACGGCCATTCTGGCGAGCTATCGCGGCTATGACACGCTCGGCGAGACGACGGTGATCTTCACCGCCGCCATTGCCGTACTGCTTCTCCTTGGCCGTGGCTTGCGCGGCCGCGAGACGGGGGACCAATGAGCCAGTATCTGATCCTCCGCGTCGTTGGAAAATTCCTCCTGCCCTACATTCTCGTCTACGCGCTCTATGTGCAGTGGCACGGCGACTACGGGCCGGGAGGCGGGTTTCAGGCGGGCGTCATCTTTGCTGTCGGCTTCATCCTCTACGCGCTCGTCTTCGGCGTGGAGGCGCTTGAGCGCGTGCTTCCCCCCCGCTTCGTCCTCGTGACCCTGTCCTTCGGCGTGCTCCTCTATGCCGGAACCGGCGTCGCGAGCCTCCTGCTCGGCTCGAACTTCCTCGATTACTACGCGCTTGGCTCCGACCCCGTTCACGCCCAGGAATGGGGCATTCTGATCGTCGAGCTTGGCGTCGGCATTGCCGTCGCCATGGCCATGATCGCGATTTTCGCGGCCTTCGCCGGACGCCCGCCCTCGAACGAAAAGGAGCGGTGAAGAATGGAAGACGCGCTCGCCTTCATCGCCGGACGCTACAATTACTGGATGGTCATCGTGCTGATGGTGCTTGGCCTCTATGTCACCATCGCGCGCGGCAACCTCGTCAAGAAAATCATCGGCCTCAATCTGTTCCAGACCTCGGTGTTCATGCTCTACATCTCGGCGGGCAAGATCGTCGGCGGCACGGCACCGATCGCCACAGGCACGCCGGGCACGGTCTATTCCAACCCGCTGCCGCATGTCCTCATCCTGACCGCCATCGTCGTCGGTATCTCGACCACTGCGCTCGCCTTCGCCCTCATCGTCCGCATCCGCGAGAGCTACGGCACCATCGAGGAAGACGAAATCCTCGCCATCGAACATGAGCTGGAGCGCGATCGCTGATGCCTGAAGCCCTCGCCAACCAGTTGCCAGCACTTCAGATCGTGCTGGCGCTGATAGCGGCGCCGCTCGCCGCCATCGCCGGCCGCAGGGGCGGCTGGTTCGTCGCCATGGCGGCAAGCCTTATCACCTTCGCTATCGCGGCCGCGCTTCTTGCCAGCGTTCTCGACGGAACGGTGATCGCCTATCACATGGGCGGATGGGCGCCGCCACTCGGCATCGAATATCGCGTCGATGCGCTCAATGCTTTCGTGCTCGTCATCATATCGGGCGTGGCGGCGCTGACGCTCCCCTATGCGCGCACAAGCATCGCGGCGGAAGTCGCCGCGGAACGGCACGGGCTCTTTTATGCCGCCTTTCTTCTTTGCCTCGCGGGGCTCATGGGCGTCGCGATCACGGCCGATGCCTTCAACCTTTTCGTCTTCCTCGAAATCTCGTCGCTTTCGAGCTATGCGCTGATCGCCGCCGGCGCCGAGCGCGACCGCCGCGCGCTCACCGCCGCCTACAACTATCTCGTCATGGGGACGATCGGCGCGACCTACTTCGTCATCGGCCTCGGCTTCCTCTACATGCTGACCGGCACGCTCAACATGGCCGATCTCGCCCAGCGCCTGCTCGATCTTGGCGACAACCGGACGCAGCGGATGGGCTTCGCCTTCATCCTCATCGGCCTCGCGCTGAAGCTCGCCATGTTTCCGCTGCATCTCTGGCTTCCGAACGCCTATGCGCGCGCGCCTTCAGCCGTCACGGTCTTCATCTCCGCCACGGCCACCAAGGTCATCGTCTATGCGCTGCTGCGGTTTCTGTTCGCCGTCTTCGCCTTCGACTTCGCCTTTCAGGGGCAGGTTCTGCGCCTAGTCGTGCTCCCGCTCGCGCTGGTCGGCATGGTGGTCGCCTCGACCGTCGCGCTCTTCCAGCACGATCTCAAACGCATGCTCGCCTATTCTAGCATCGCGCAGATCGGCTACATGCTGCTCGGCATCTCCATCCTGTCGCATGGCGGCCTGATGGCGAGCGTCATCCACCTCTTCAATCATGCCGTCGCCAAGGCCGCGCTCTTCATGGCCGCCGGATCGTTCTTCCTGCGGACGGGCACGACCTCGCTTCGCGACCTTGCCGGCATCGGGCGCGACATGCCATGGACCACCGCCGCCTTCGTGGCAGGCGGCCTCAGCATCATCGGCGTGCCGCTCACCGTCGGCTTCGTGAGCAAGTGGTATCTCGTCGAGGCCGCCATCGCGGAAGGCTGGTGGCCCGTCGTCTTTCTCGTCGTCGGCACGTCGCTCATCGCGCTCGGCTATATCTGGCGCGTCGTCGAGATCGCCTATCTGCGCGAGGCGCCCGAAGGCGTCGTGCGCAAGGAAGCCCCGCTCTCCATGCTCATCCCGACCTGGGGCTTTGTCGGCCTCAGCCTCTATTTCGGCATCGACGCGGAACTGACCAGCGCCGCCGCGAGCCGGGCGGCCAATGCGCTCATCGGCGCTTCAAATCTCTTCTGGCAGTGAGGCGCGGATGACCCCTTCCTTCGCTCTCTATCTTGCAGTCTTCCTGCCTCTCGCGGCGACGCCCCTTCTCGCCGCCCTCGACCGATGGCCGAATGCGCGCGATGCCACGAGCGTCATCACCGCGGCACTCGCCTTCGGTTTCGCATTCATCGTGCTTCGCGGCTTCCTCGCCGGCAGCGCACCCGAACTCCTGCTCTTCGAGGTGATGCCCGGCCTCCCGCTCGCCTTCGAAGCGGAGCCCATTGGCATCGTCTTCGCCCTGCTCGCCTCGGGGCTCTGGATCGCCGTTGCGATCTATTCCATCGGTTATATGCGCGCGCTCGAGGAAGCGCATCAGACGCGCTTCGCCATCTGCTTCGCCATCTCGGTCGGAGCCGCGCTCGGCATCGCCTTCGCGGGCAATCTCTTCACGCTCTTCATCTTCTACGAGGTGCTGACGCTCTCGACCTATCCCCTCGTCGCGCACCAGCAAACGCCGGAAGCGCGGGCGGGCGCGCGCACCTATCTCGCGATCCTGCTTTCGACTTCCATCGGCTTCTTCCTCGTTGCGATCATCTGGACTTGGACGGCGAGCGGCACGCTCGACTTCTCGCCGGGCGGCATCATCGAGGGCCGTGTCGATCCCGTCTGGGCTCCGTTCCTGCTCGCGCTTTTCGCCTTCGGCATCGGCAAGGCGGCGCTCATGCCTTTCCACCGCTGGCTTCCGGCCGCCATGGTCGCGCCTGCGCCGGTGAGCGCCCTTCTCCACGCCGTCGCGGTCGTCAAGGCGGGCGTCTTCACCATGCTCAAGGTCGGCGTCTACATCTTCGGCCTCGGCTTTCTCTCGCGCACCGGCGCATCGGACTGGCTCGTCTGGGCTGCGGCGATCTCGCTCGTCGTCGCCGCGCTCATCGCCCTCTCCAAGGACGATCTCAAGGCGCGCCTTGCCTATTCCACGGTGAGCCAGCTCGCCTATGTGACGCTTGGCGTCACGCTCGCCAATCAGATGGGCATCATCGGCGGCACGATGCAGATGGTCACCCACGCCATGGCGAAGATCACCCTCTTCATGTGCGCCGGCGCCATTTACGTCGCGACGAAAAAGACGCGCGTGAGCGAACTGGCGGGCCTCGGGCGCCGCATGCCATGGACCTTCGCCGCCTTCCTCATCGCCTCGCTCAGCATTGTCGGCCTGCCGCCGCTCGGCGGCGGGTGGAGCAAATGGTTACTCCTGCTCGCCGCCGCCGATGCGAAGCAGCTCTTCATGATGGGTGTTCTCGCCATCGGCTCGCTGCTGAGCCTCGCCTATCTTCTGCCCGTGGCGGGCACGGCGCTCTTCATGCCATCAAGGCGGGCAAAAACGCTCGATGGCACGCCGGCGGAACCCACCCGCGAGCCGATCGCCGAAGCGCCGCTTCTCTGCGTCGTCCCGATCCTGCTGACCGCCGGGGGCTGTGTCGCGCTCTTCTTCTTCGGAAATGAAATCTACGATTTCCTCTTGCACGTCCCGCTGCTGCCGAACGCGACGGAGGCAACCCCATGAGCGGCTACATCACGTCGAGAGTGCTTTACGCGCTCAGCATCATCTGTTTTGCGCTTGCGGCCGCCGACTTCTTCCGCGAACGGCATGGCGCATTCGCAATCGAGCAGACGCCGCTCTTCTATTGCCTCTTCGGCTTCGCCGTTTATGTCGCCGTCATTTTCATCGCCAAAGGTCTCAGGCGGCTGACGCTGCGTCCGGAGGATTTTTACGGCGCCGAGGCGACCGATCAGGAAGACGAACGCATGGCAGGCACGGAGGAGGCACGCAATGCCTGATCTCGCCTCGCCCGCGCTCTATCCCGTTCTCTGCTACGCCATTGGAGCTGCCCTTGTCGCGCTTATCCGCTGGCCACGCCCGCGCGCATTCTTCGCGCTCGCCGTGCCGGTCGCAGCGCTTGCGGGCTTCGCCTTCCTTCCTCACGCGAATTATGGCGGCTTTACCTTTTTCGATCTGCGCGTCGGCGTGATGCGGCTCGACGCGCTCGCCTATGTCTTCGCGCTCGCCTTTTCGCTCGCGGCCTTCCTTGCCCTTTTCTATGCGCTGCATCTGCGCGACCGGATGGAGCAGGCGGCAAGCCTTCTCTATGCCGGTGCTGCGATCGGCGCCGTCTTCGCGGCCGATCTCATCACCCTTTTCGTTTTCTGGGAGGGAACCGCTCTCGCCTCGGTCTTCCTCGTCTGGGCGCGGCGCAGCGAAGGCGCCTGGCGCACCGGCCTTCGCTACCTCGCCATTCAGATCGGGTCCGGCCTTCTGCTCCTCGTCGGCATCGCGCTGCGCTACCACGAAACGGGCTCCATCGCCTTCGAGCGCATGGAACTCGACAGCCTCGCAAGCTGGGCGATCTTCCTCGCCTTCGGCATCAAATGCGCCTTCCCGCTTCTCAACAACTGGCTGCAGGACGCCTACCCCGCCGCCACGCTGACAGGATCGGTGACGCTCTCGGCCTTCACGACGAAGCTCGCCGTTTATGCACTGGCGCGCGGCTTCGCGGGCACGGAACTCCTCGTCTATATCGGCGCGGTCATGGCGCTCGTCCCGGCCCTCTTCGCCACCATCGAAAACAATCTCCGCCGCGTGCTGGCCTATGGCCTCAACCAGCAGCTCGGCTTCATGGTGGTAGGCATCGGCATCGGCACGCCGCTGGCGCTCGCGGGCACGGTCACACACGCCTTCGCCTCGATCTTCTACACGGCCCTTCTCTTCATGAGCGTGGGCGCGGTCATCTACCGGACGGGAACGGGAAAGGCTTCGGAACTCGGCGGCCTCTGCAAATCCATGCCGCTCACCATGGCCTTCTGCGTCGTCGGCGCACTCTCGATCTCGTCCTTCCCGTTCCTTGCGGGCTTTGTCTCGAAGAGCCTCGTCGTTTCGGCGAGCGCCGATAGCGGCCGCCTGATCGTCTGGCTCGTTCTCGTCGCGGCCTCGGTCGCCGCGTTCCTGCATACGGGCCTGCGCGTCCCCTTCGCCATGTTCCTCGGCCACGACCGCGGCCTGAAGGCGAAGGAAGCGCCGGCGCATATGCTCATCGCCATGGGTCTCACGTCCGCGATCTGCATCGGCATCGGCATCTGGCCGGAGCGGCTCTATGCCCTGCTCCCCTATGCGGCGGACTATGTGCCCTATACGGCCGACCACGTCATGACGCAGCTTCAGCTTCTCTTCTTCGCGGGCCTCGCCTTCGCGCTGCTCGTGCGGCGCGGCCTCTATCCGGCCGATCTCCGCTCAATCAATCTCGATTTCGACTGGCTCTACAGGCGGCTTCTGCCCGGCCTCTTCGGCCTCGTTGCCTACCACATCCGCTCGATGTGGCGGGCGGCGGCGCGGCGCGTCGACTATCGCCTCGACCGCGCACTCGTCACCATCTACCGGACGCACGGCCCCGAAGGCATCCTCGCCCGCACCTGGCCGACAGGCTCAATGGTGCTATGGATCGCGGTTCTGCTTGGCATCGCGCTGACGCTGACT
>WBZO01000644.1_pt1 | contig 68348 bp, 59 predicted proteins | sample 5204261 | NCBI WGS metagenome assembly WBZO01 (sample SAMN12412400, study PRJNA552823) | activated sludge metagenome | isolation source: activated sludge from anammox sidestream of wastewater treatment plant... | place: USA: North Carolina | collected 2017-09
GATCTTGCCGTTCTTCCAAAGGCGAATGGCATGTTCACGTCGTTTCTCAAGTTGTTGGGGTGTGCCTTGGGGTCGCATAGTCCAAAGCATACCACATTGTTCCATTCTTTATGCAAAGTTCAATAGCACAATGCCATAATCATTTCCTTCTGTATCTCGCACATTCACGCTGTCATCAGGATGCTCTTGCAAGGTCTTGGCAAAATGCAGCGCGAGATATTTGAGAATCGTCGTCTTGCCTGCCCCGGGTTCGCCCAGCAACACGGCGCGCGGATGCTCGCGCGCAATCTGCGCCAATTCAACTCGCTTGGGTGGTTCCTCTTGGGCTTGAACTTGTTTGTCTTTTTTCTCCTGAATCTTTTCGACTGTAATTGTGACAGGAACATAAATTTCATCGAGGCGAAGCGAAACGCGAGAATGTGCATCCACTACACTCGGCGGAATTACATCTTGATTCGTGCGGACAACAAATTCCAAATACGCGCGTTTCGCGGCGGCTAAATGTTCTGGCTTGAAACGTGGGGCGCGTTTATCCCCGAAATTGATTTCTCCAACACTCGCGCCAGCTCCCACCTTTACCAATTCTACCGTTTCACCCGCGCTTATCTCATCGCCCTGAACGTTCTTGTCATGCCCGATGACATCGCGCCCGACACGCGCACGCGCGCGCCCACCTAGCTTCACGGTACCGTGAGATGTTTTCTTTTTGCGGTTTTGGGGTTTGGATTTCTTGCTCATGTTTCTCTTTACAAAGACGATTTTAGGACAACCCGTTTAAAATGCAAGAGGCAGCGGCGGGTGCGCCAACTGCCTCTTGCTTCTTTTATTGTCGTTTCGGGGCGCTCACGTTCACATCGGAACGCGCAAGCTCTTTTTTGCGAATCCGAGACTTGTCACGCCTTTGTGATCCGCGGAGCGCTCGAAACGGCATACTTATTATTCGCTCGTCATGATAAAGAGCGGCTGCATCTGGAAATTGGCATAGCGCGGGCGCAAACGTTCTTTGTTATAGTGCTTGTCCACGTTCACCGTCTTTTTCGACGCGGTGACGACGTCGAGCGGCACATTGTCATACCGTCCGTTTTTCAAAACGACGAGCCGTCCGTGAATGCCCTGCAAAATCAAATCGAGCGCGAGATTGCCGTACGCCATCGGCACAATCGAATCAATCGCGTCGGGATCGCCGCCGCGCACGAGATAACCGAGCCGTTGATTGATGACGTTTATCGGTTTGCCGCGATTGAATTTTGCCGACAGCGTTTTAACTTCCGCCGAAATTAAATCGCCGATGCCGCCGAGTTTGGCGTGACCGAACGCGTCGGCGGCGGCGCTTTGAAAAACCATTTCGCCGCCCTCGAACATTGCGCCTTCGGAAACCAACACGACGGCATATTTGCTCGGATTCCGCTTGCGGTCTTCGACCATCAATTCAGTGAGCTGTTCGATATTGAATTTGAATTCGGGAATGACGCAGCGATTCGCCGCGCCCGCCATCGTCGGCAGCATGGCGGTGAAACCCGCATACCGTCCAAACACTTCCAAGACCAAAAAGCGTTCGTGCGAACCCGCCGAGGTGCGCAGCCGATTGACCAGCTCAATCGTGCGGCTGACGCAAGTGCTAAAGCCGATGCAGTAATCGGTGCCCGGCACGTCATTATCCATCGTCTTGGGAATCGCGACGACTTTGATGCCTTCGCGGTACAAGCGCACGCCGTAACTCAAAGTGTCGTCGCCGCCGATGGGAATCAAATAATCTACGCCGAGCCACGCGAGATTTTTCAACACTTCGGGCGTGAGGTCGTTGCGCTCTTGCTTGTACGTGTCCTGCAAATGTTCCGGCACGTCCTCTTTTTTCACTTTGGGCGGATTCGTGCGCGAGGTGTGTAAAAAGGTGCCGCCGGTGCGCCCCGCGCGATTTACGATTTCTTCGGTCAGAATTTGAAAATTTTCGCTATTGTCCGCTTGCTCGTCGCGGATGATGCTGATGGCGCCGCGCCAACCGCGACGGATGCCGATAACTTGATAGCCCTCGCGCAGCGCGCGAATCGTGACCGCGCGAATCGCGGGATTCAAGCCCGGCACATCGCCGCCGCCGGTCAGAATGGCAATGACGCCTTTTTTGTGATTGATATGGAACACGGAATGACCCCTTGCGGAAATTTTGGTTTCTTGACGCTTAACCTTCCGGCTCGACGACGACGTTTGCCGTGCGCGCCAAATAGAGTCCAATGAAAATAATTATAGCCCCGGCGATTTTCAAAATGGTCCAAGCTTCGTTCAAAAATAGCGCCGCCGCCAGCGCCGCAATCGCCGGCGTCAAATTGTTATAAATGGCGGTGCGCGCGCCGCCGATGCGCTGGACGCCGACATTCCATATTATATATGCAACCACAATCGCAAATAGCGCGGAATACATCAAGCCGCCCCAAGCGCTGAGCGGCACGTTTGTCCATGATTGCGCGGCGAGCGCGGGAAGGGCAAGAATCGTTAGCGGGATTGTGCCAAACGCCGTCGAGAGCGCCGTGAGCGAGAGCGAAGAAAATTGTTTGAGCAAGGGCGCGCTCAAAACCGAATATAACGACCAGCAAATCGTCGCGGCAAGAATCAGCGCGTCGCCCAACAGCGCGCTGGAATCGCCCAAGAAATTTTCGCCCGACGCCACAATCAAGCCAATGCCGACGAACGAAAGCGCGACGCCGAACCAGCCGCGCGCCGCAAAACGTTCGCCGTGCAAGAAACGATTGAACAGCACAATGAACGCGGGCGTTGCCGCCAAAATCAAGGCGCTGTTTGACGCGTTGGTCAATGCCAGCCCGTTTAAAAAGAGCGGTTGATAAATTGTCGTGCCGACGACGCCGACCAGCGCGACCTTGCCCCATGCGGCGCGCGGAACGTTGAAACCGCCTTGACGCCGCCGCACAAGCGCCCACAGCAGCGCGCTCGCAATTACAAAACGCGTCGCCATGAACGCCCCCGCCGAAATTTCCGCAAGCGTCGCCTTGACGATGATAAAGTTAAAACCCCAAATCAACGTCATGCCGACGAGCGCGGCGTCAATGAGACCGAAATGGATTTCGGATTTCTCGAATCGCTTGCGATTCGCATTTTCGATTTTTGATTGGCTTTCCACAGATTTTCAAGCATAAATCCAAAAGCATAAATCATACATTCACGCGCGCCACGACCAACTGCTGCCATGCCTCGGTCAGCTCTCCAAAATTGCGGCGCTCATAGTCGCCCCAAAAGTGAACGATTTCAAAACCCGCGCGCGCCATCAGATTTTCGATTTCGCGCGGAAAGAAATAGGTCAGTTTCAAAGCGGTGAGCCATTCGCGTACGAGGATTTGGTCTTGGTATTCTTTGTTGCGCCACGTAATCGAAATGATTTGTTTGCGTACGTCAACGGTACGCGCATTGTCGCGCTGCACGCGCGAACCGTCGGGAAAATTTTCGTCCAGCTCCAACTGCCAACGCGACAATGCCGCGCCGTGCAAGCGTTCCATGTCAGGAAAAAAGACGCTGAACGCAAACGCGCCGCCCGGCTTGAGATGTTTTTTGATACATGCCAGCGCGGCGAGTTGATCTGGCAGCGTTGTCAAAATTCCGAATGTGTTGAACGGGATGTAAATGAAATCGAATTTTTTCCCCGCCTCGAACGCGCGCATGTCGCCTTGCTGAACCGAAACGCGCGCGCGAATTTCGGGCGGCGCCGCGTCCAATTTCTTTTGCGCGATTTCGAGCATGTACGGCGATTCGTCAATGCCCGTTACGCGTACGCCCGCTTCGGCGACGGGGAGCAGCACGCGCAAGGTGCCGCACGCGAGCTCCAACGCTTCGCCGTCCGCGCCGCAGTATTCGCGTACCAACGTCTGCCAGTACGGAATGTCCGCGCGAATGCCCGCATATACTTTGTCGTAAATGGACGCTTCGAGTTGATCATAGTGCATGGGACTAGTTAAAAGCTCCAAGTGAAAAGCTAAAAGCTAAAAGCTAAAAGCTAAAAGCTCAAAGCTCAAAGCTCAAAGCGTCAAGTCGAAGGCGGAACTTTTAGCTTTTCACTTTTTACTTTCTAGTACGCTTTCGCAAACACGACGCGCCCCTCGCTTTCGCCGCCGCAGCGAATGCATTTGCCTTTTTCTTTGACTTGGTCAAACGGAATGCAGCGAATGGTCGCGCGCGTTTCTTTTTGAATCGCTTCTTCGCACGCGCCGTCGCCGCACCAATGCGCCATCAGAAAACCCGCGCCGCCTTCGCCCGCCGTGCGTTCCTGAAATTCCGCGTACGCGTCAACGACAAAGGTATGGTCGTCTTGGAATTTTTTCGCGCGCGCATACAGCGTATCGTGGATGCTGTCCAGCGTTTGCGCCACGTGCGCGAGCAGCTCGGCATTGGGCACAAATTTTTTCTCGCCCGTATCGCGGCGCGCGGCGACGACCTGCTCTTTTGCCATATCTTTGGGCCCAATTTCGAGGCGGAGCGGCACGCCGCGCATTTCCCAATCGTTGAATTTGAAACCGGGCGACTTGTCGTCGCGCGTGTCAATCTCGACGCGATAGGCGGACAATTCGCGCTGCAATTTCTTTGCCGCGTCCAATACGGGCGCGGGGTCGCCGCCTTTGCTGAAAATGGGGACGATGACGATTTGCGTGGGCGCGATGCGGGGCGGCATGAGCAAACCCTTGTCGTCGCCGTGCGTCATCAGGATGCCGCCGATGGCGCGCGTGGAAAGACCCCACGACGCGGTGGCGGCGTATTGCAGTTCGTTGTTGCGGTCGAGGTAGCGAATGTCGAACGATTTGGCAAAGTTGTGTCCGAGATTGTGCGAAGTGCAGCTTTGCAGCGCGCGCCCGTCGCCCATCAACGCTTCGAGCGTGTAGGTAATGTCCGCGCCGGGAAAACGTTCGCGTTCGCTTTTGCGCCCCGCAATGCAGGGCATCGCCGCCGCGTTGGTATAAAAATCGAGATACGCGTCCGTGTGAATGTCCAGCGCGTACTGGTTCGCTTCGTCCCACGTCGCGTGGAACGTATGCCCCTCTTGCCACAAAAATTCTGACGTGCGTAAAAACAAACGCGTGCGGAGTTCATAGCGAAAACAGCTGTTCCACAAATTCAATAACAGCGGCAAATCGCGGTACGACTGAATCCAATTGCGGACGGTCATGTTAATCGTCGTTTCCGACGTGGGGCGCACCGCATACGGTTCTTCCAACGTTTCGCCGCCGCCTGCCGTGACGAGCCACAAGTTGGGCGTGAATCCTTCGACGTGTTCTTTTTCGCGCTGAATGTACGACAGCGGAATGAACGTGGGAAAGAACGCGTTTTTCGCGCCGTGCAATTTGAAACGCTTGTCGAGATACGCTTGGATATTTTCCCACAGCGCATAGCCGTAGGGTTTGATAATCATCGTCCCTTTGGCGGCGCCGTAATCGGCGAGGTCGGCTTTTTGAACGATTTGGTTATACCATTCCGCAAAGTTTTCGCTGCGGGGAGTGAGTTGGTCTGCCATGTTGATTGCTCCTAAAGGGGCAGGCATAAGGCGCTGCCGCTTGGATTTTGGATTGAAATAAAACTGCCCGCTCGATACGAGCGGGCGCGGCAGAAATGCAAAATCTGCTGTCGAGAGAGACCGCTCGTCGTGCGCTGGGCGATGATGTTGGAATCCCCCTCGACCGTCAATTTAGGTTTGGGACGGCGAGGGGGCGCGCGGCAAGGGTCCGTCGGGATTCTGCGTGAAACGCAGAACGCGGCAAACAGGGCGCGTGGGGGAAAAAACTTGATTCATCTCGACAAGACCGGACAGGTTTTCAAAACAGATGTCAAGCGCAAGATATTTGTTGGGTACGCCGCGAGTCGAATGAGTGGCGCAATTGTTTTAGAAACCTGTCGGGTCTAACTCACGAATGTGGCGCTAACGCGTGCAGACGCGGCTCTATCATATCCGCCGTTTCCTGATTTGACAAGTCGCGTTCCAACGCGTTGAGGTTTGGTTCGGCGACAGAATGAGCGTCCGCGAGCGGCGCGTTGGCGCCGCGCCAGAGGTCAACCCATTGCGAAAGCGCGCGTCCGATTTTGCGCGAGAGGCGCTGGCTGTGTTTTTTCACCATGTCGTCGGCGGCTTGGTCGAAACCGACGTCGTGGGTGTGGTGTTGCAGCTCTTGTTGATGCAGCGTCCAGTGATGATCCGTAATCCACAAATACAAATCGGCTTGCGTGCGTCCGGGAAATTCGCGCAAGATCTGACGTTCGCGTATCAAATTGGCGATCGGCAGATATACAAAATCGTACCAATCGGCGACGGCTTGGTCCCACGATACATCGCGCTGATAATCCAAACCGAGAAAGTATTGATGCACCACAATATGTTCGAGCAAGCGCGCGTAACCGCCGGGTTGTGAAAAATCAATGGCGACGTCGGGGCGCAATTTGTCGAGCTGCGTCTTGGCTAAAAAGGACGCGTATTCGCCCAACGCTTCCAAGTTGGACGGATCGAGCCGCTTCAAGTCGTTGGTCAACGGCGCGTGCGTTCGCATCTCGACGACTTCGGCGTCAATGTATTCCTGTCCGGTCTGGCGCGCCACCGAGACGCGATGATGGCCGTCGCGCACAAAATACGCCTCGCCCACTTGATACAATTGAATCGGCGGCAGGTTCACATCGCGCATTCGCAGTTCGTCAATTTTTTTCCAGCGCGATTTGGTGCGCGTTTGCGCGGGCAAAAAGGCGCGGTCGAAATCTACATAGCGATTGGTCGTGGTGCCGACGATTTTTGCGACCGGCACTTCTTGAACGCCGCGATAACTTTGCCCGTAAATCGGCAGCGCGCGGCGCACCGCGTCGAACGACAATAATTCGTTCGGGCGGCGCGCGAGAAACGCGGCGACGTCATTCCAAAAGGCGTGTCGGCGCGCTTGACTATAATCTTTTTCGGCTTGCGCCGAATACATATCCATAAGAGAATGAACAATGCGCAAGGGTCAATGCACAAGGGTCAAGGGTCAATGCACAAGGGTCAAGGGTCAATGCGCAAGGGTTTTGCCGTCGAATTCAATTCGATGGTCGTGGCGCAAGGGTCAACGGATGGTTTTGAGGTCGAGCAGCTTGTAACCGTACACATTGATAATCAAAGTGTGTCCGCGCACGGCTTGGCGCGGCGCGCGATTGTCGTACAGATGCACGTGACCGTGCAGCATATAATCGGGATGATACCGGTCAATGAAATTCAGGAATGATTTGAAACCGCGATGCGCCGGGTCGCTTCCGTCATGGATGCCGAACGGCGGCGAGTGCGTTACCAAGACATCGAGATAACGCCCATAGCGCAAACGATTCACCCAGAGCTGGAGCGCGAGCCGCCGCGCCTTGTTTCGCATTTCTCGTTCAGTGTATTGATAACGCGGCGCGTCATTGTAACGGATCGAACCTTCCAGTCCCGCCAGCAAGACGCCGTTGTGATTGACAGTTTGGCCGTCGAGATTGATACATCCTTCGGGACGTTCGCGCGCGCCGCCGCGCGCGCCGTGATTGCCCATCACATAGTACAGCGGCTTGTCCAACAGCGTGACAATGTATTCCAAGTACGGACTGGGTAAATCGCCGCACGAAATGACCATCTCGACATCGCGCGCAATCTCGCGCACGGCGGGGCTGTACAGAGTTTCGACGATAACATCGCCAAGAGCGAGGACGCGCATAGTCCATTCTTTGCCGTATGACCTTTTTTGACGCTGAAATAAAAACGCCCTGCCTCACGCTTGCGGACAGGGCTGCATTGCCGAACAGCGATAGTATAGTGCAGATTGCGGCGCGGAACAAAATCGGGTTGACGCTGCGCGCGGCTTGTGGTATAGTGCGCGTTGTAACCCGGCGGCATTATCCTGTGCGTGCGAACTGTCCGCGAATTACCGATTCGGGCAAAGGCATGATTCGCCCGAATCGGTAATTCGCCCGAATTCTCGAATTCGCTCAAAAAGGAGAATGACCGATGAAATCGTATTGTACCAAGGGTATCTTGTTTCTTGCGTTGGCGCTCTTGGTTTGGAGCGCCGCCGCTTGCACCCAAAGCAAGCCCGCGGTTCCGACCCCCACCCTAATTCCTCTCGATAATGGCAATATCGTTGTGCCCGGCGGCGAAACGCCCGGCGCGCCTTCCGGCGGTTCCACGCCGGTAGATAATGCAACGCTCGTCCCGATTGTCGGCGACCAAACGCCGGTTGCGCCTTCCGGCAATGCGGCGACGCCTGTTCCGCCGCCGCTCGAAACGCTCGCGCCCAATGTAACGCCCATCATCGTCGAACCGACGCTCTTTCCCACGCCGACGACGGTAGGCGATACGGGACAACCGCCTGTCGCAGCCACGCCCGGCGCGGGCGGCAGCACAACGGGCGGCGCAACAGGCGGCGCGTGCGGCAATCCGTACACCGTCCAACCCGGCGAATGGTTTTACGCCATTGCGCGCAAGTGCGGCGTCACGCCGCAAGCGCTGCTCGCGGCGAATCCGGGCATGAACCCTAACGTTTTGCGCCCCGGGCAAACGCTCAATATCCCCGGCGGCGGTACCACCGGCGGCGGCGCGCCGCCGCCCGCGCAGCCAACCGAAACGACTGGCGGCGCGCAACCTCCCGCTAGCGGCAGCTGTCCCAATCCGTACACCGTCCAGCGCGGCGACACGCTTTTTAGCATCGCGCAAAAGTGCGGCACAACCGTCGCGGCGATTCAACAGGCGAACGGCATTCCCGCGCCCGAATATATTTTCCCGGGCCAACAATTGCGAATTCCGTAAGCGCGGATCGCGTATTGCAACGCCCAAATCGAATTTTATTGGCGCGCATGATTCCAATGCGCGCCATCTTGTTTTCAAAAACGATTGACGCGATAAACAAGAATCCTACGCTCTGTTTCTCGTCGAAAAAAGAGCGCAGGCGTTTTGAGGAAAAAAATGGAAGAACTCATCAAACGCGAATATGCGTATCAGGGGCGCGTGTTGAATTTGCGGCTGGATACGGTGCGCGTCAAAACCGGCGCCGTGTCTTTGCGCGAAATCGCGGAACATCACGGCGCGGTCGCCATCCTGCCGCTCGACGAGACGGGGAATGTGACGCTGGTGAAACAGTGGCGCGCGGCGCCGGGGCGCGTCATGCTGGAAATTCCGGCTGGCACGCTCGAACCGGACGAAAAACCTTTGGACGGCGCGCCGCGCGAACTGCACGAGGAAACGGGTTTGACCGCCGCGCGTTGGGATTTTCTCGCGCGCTTTTTTCCGAGCCCCGGCATTCTCACCGAAGAAATGTTTTTGTATCTCGCGCGCGACTTGACGCGCGGCGCGCAGCAGTTGATGGACGACGAAGAGATCGAGGTCGTCACGCTGCCGTTGGACGACGCCATCGCGCGCATTGCGACGGGCGAAATCGCCGACGCAAAATCAATCGTCGCGCTTTTGCTGACGCGCGACAAAACGCGTACAATCGAGACCTAACGGATTTTTGGTTGGCGAGAGGAACTGCGTCAGGTCTGAATCCCGATGACGTTGATTTATGGCACGAAAACTTTTCTGCGCCGCTTTGAAGACCGCATGAGCGACGCCGAAATCGCGCGTTTGTATGAATGGAGCCGCGACCCGGAATTATTGCGTCTCAGCGGCGGGACCGTAACCGATTTGGATTGGGACGAATTCCGCGAGCATGTGCGCGGCGAGCGTTTGTTCGGGCCGACGAATCGGCGCATGTTTTTAATTTTTGCGCGCGAAAATTTGGAATTGGTCGGACGCACCGGCATTTTTGCGATTGATTGGAATCAGCGCCAAGCCGAGCTCGGCATTATGCTCGGCGAACGCGCGTATCAAAATCGCGGCTATGGGCGCGACGCGGTGAGCGCGTTGCTGCATCATCTCTATACGACTTCGTCGCTCGATTTGATTTATCTGTACACCTTTGCGGACAATGCGCGCGCCCAACACGCGTTCGCGGCGGCGGGCTTTCACGCCACCTGGCAGGGCGCGCGTTTCACATTCGGCTTGGGCGAATTTGAAAGCGTGCGGATGGAGATTACGCGCGCGGAATTTCTCAAACTGGAATTTGTACCGCAATTCTGAGCGCAGTTTTATTTTCTTTTCATCCGCTTGTTCGTATAATTCGAGTGTGTGGCTCTACGTAAAATCCGTCCTGCTCCTCGGTTTCGTCTGTATTTTCCTCGTCACTTGTCGTCAAAACACGACGGCGCAAGATACCGAAATCGCGCTCAATCTCGGCGCCGAACCGGCGACCATTGATCCGTTGTTGGCGACCGACCCGCCCACGATTCAACTCGACCAAGCGTTATTTTTGAATTTAACGCTTTTGGGGGAAAGCGACGGCGCGCCCCAGCCGGGGCTCGCGCGCGAATGGTTGGTCTCGTCCGACGGTTTGATTTGGGAATTTCATTTGCGCGAGGATGTGCCGTGGGTGCGCTATGACGCCGAAAAAGGCGAGGTCGAGAAAATTCGCAATGTGAACGCGGACGATGTGGTGTACAGCGTGCGGCGATTGTTTGACCCGCGCACCGCGTCGGGCTATGCCGCGCGCTTTGCGCCCTTGATTCGCAATGCGGACCGGCTCGTGCGCGCCGACCCGCGCACTTTGCCGGACGATTTGCAGCGTTTTGCCGACGAATTGGGCGTGCGGAAAACCGGCGAATACAGCGTGCAGTTTGAATTGAACGCGCCCACCTCCGCGTTTCCGACGATTGTGGGCGCGTGGCTGGGGCGCGTCGTGCCGCGCGAAAATATCGAGGAAAACGGCGTCAATTGGACCGACATTGGCACGATGTGGACGAATGGGCCCTATATGCTGGTGGACCGCGAGCCGTTCCGCTTTTTATTGCTGCGAAAAAATCCGTTGTACTTTGACGCGGACAAGGTGCAAATCGAGCGTTTGCGGTTTCGTTTGCTGCCCGATGTGGCGTCCGCGCTCGACGCGTATTTGCGCGGCGAATTGGATACGACCGACCCGTATGACAGCATCGAGGGCGCAAATTTGGACCGCGTCCAAGCCGACCTCGCGCTCAAACGCGATTTGAAATTTTTGCCCAGTTTATGCACGCACTATATTGCGTTCAATACCGGCAAGCCGCCGTTTGACGCGGTGGAAATGCGTCAAGCGTTCGCGCAAGCGTTGAATCGCGACGATGTGGTGGCGCAAACCTTTGAGCTGGGCGAACCCGCGCGCTGGTTCACGCCGCCGCAGGTCAATGCCGCGCCCGACCCGAACGCGGACATTGGCATTGATTTCAACGCGCCGTTGGCGAAAAATACGCTCGACCAAGCGCGCGCGGCAGGTTTGCGTTTGCCCGCCGCGCTCACGTTCGGCACCAACACCAATCCGGTTTTCATTGACGCGGCGGTGGCGGCGATTCAAAATTGGCGCGCTACGCTCGCCGCTTCGATTACGGTCGAAGATGTGCCGTGGGAATCGTATCTGGAACAATTGAACCAAGACCCGCCGCCGTTATTTCGCATGGGCTATTGCGCCACGTATCCCGACGCGCACAATTTTTTGTACGACGCGTGGCATTCCGGCTCGCCGTACAATTTCACCAAATGGTCGTCGCCCGAATTTGACGCCTTGGTTTCGCAAGCCGCGCGCGAGACCGACGTTTTGAAACGGCGGCAGCTCTATGCGCGCGCGGAAAAAATTTTGGTGGAACAGGACGCGGTGATTATCCCGTTGGCGTGGAGTCAGCGCGCTGTGTTGACGCGTGCGCGCGTGCAGCGCACGTACGCGGCGATGGAAGGATACGACCGCCTCGAGAATTGGAGCGTGAAATAAACGCCGCCGCGCGCGAATCACTCACCCTTGTTTAATGCGTAATTTAATTGGCGCGGGTACGCTGGAACGACAAAATTTTTTACTTGCGCGGCGCGGTCTTGACACGCACAAACCGATATGATAGGATGCCTCGACTTTTTGGGGGCAAGCGAAATCAATCCATTTCAAAGATCGCGGCGGTTTGTGAAGCGGCTGCGCGCGCGCTGATTTGTGGAGGAAGTTGGAAAATGTCTGAAAATCGCGGCTTGATTGCCGTTGTCGTCGTTTTGCTGGTGGCATTAGCCGGAATGGTGTGCCTCGGCATCGGCGCGTTGGTGTATTGCCCGCAGCCCGGCAGCGCGTGCGCGGGATTTTTTGGCGCGCCGAGCGCGGTCTCGCAAAATAATCCGTCGCAAACGCAGCCGACGGCGGTTCCGAATCAGAATCCGAATCCGAATCCGAATCAGAATCCCCCGACCAACAATACCGCGCCTGCCGGCAACGTATTGCGCTTGCCCGGCGGCAGCGGCATGGGCGGCGACCCGCCAACCCTCGACCCCGCCAACACGAGCGACGTGGAATCGGCGACGTACATCGTCGAAATTTTTAGCGGGCTCGTCGGTTTTAACAAAGATTTGAAAATTGTGCCGGACCTGGCTGAAAAATGGGACGTGAGCAACGACGGCAAGACGTACACCTTTACGCTGCGCCAGAACGCCAAGTTCCACGATGGACGCCCCGTCACCGCCCAAGACGTCAAGTATTCGCTCGAACGCGCCGCCGACCCGCGCACGCGCTCGACCGTTTCGCCGTTGTATCTCGGCGATATCGTCGGTTTCATGGACAAGTACACCGGCAAAGCGAACGAGGTCAGCGGCGTCAAGGTGTTGGACAATCACACGATTCAGATTGACATTGACAAACCGATTTCGTATTTCCTCGCGGCGCTGGCGCATCCGACTTCGTACATCGTGGATAAATTCAACGTCGAGTCGGGCGAACAACCGTGGTATTTGAAACCGAACGGCACGGGACCTTTCAAGCTCGTCGAATGGGATCAGGGGCAACAAATCGTTCTCGCCAAGAACGCGGATTATTACGGCGACGTTAAACCGTCGGTGGACCGCATCGAGTTTTTGCTGGGCGGCGGTTCGGCGATGACGCGTTACGAGAACGGCGATTTGGACGCGACGCGCGTTTCGATTGCGGACATTGAACGCGTTAGCGACCCGTCGAGTCCGTTGAACAAAGAATTGTCCATTGACCCGCAGCTCTCGACTTCGTTCATCGTATTCAATACGCGCAAAGCGCCGTTCGACGACCCAAAGGCGCGGATGGCGTTTGCCATGTCCATTGACCGCAATAAATTGAACGATGTGGTGTTCAAGAAAATGCCGGTGGTGGCGACGGGCATTTTGCCGCAAGCGTTTCCCGGATTCAACCAGAATTTAAAAGGCATTCCGTACGATCCCGAAGGCGCGAAAAAGTTATTGGCGGAATCGAAATACGCGAGCGGTTTGCCGGATATTGTGTGGAGCACCGTCGGCGGCGGCGGTTCGGCGGGCTCGGACGTGCAAGCGATTGCCGAAATGCTCAAGGAAAATTTGGGCGCGAATATCTCGGTGGAACAAACCGATTGGGCGACGTATCTTTCGCAAATCAACGGCACGAACGTGGATTTCCAAATGTTCGATATCGGTTGGAGCGCGGATTATGTGGACCCGCACAACTTTATCGGGCTCTTGTTCCGCGGCGGCAGTCTGAACAATTGGAGCGGTTACGACAATCCTGTCGTGAATCAATTGATTGACGCGGCGAGCGTCGAGCCGAATTTGGACAAGCGCATCCAAGAGTATCAACAAGCCGAAGAGAAAATTTTGCAGGATGCGCCGGTACTGCCGCTGACGTATGGACGCGATTTTTGGTTGACCAAACCGTACGTCAAGGGCGCGTTTTATCCGCCGCTCGTGATTGAACGCTTAAAGTACATTACGATAGACAAATAACCGCAATAACGTTCCCGCGCGCGGACACAAGCCAATTGTGTCCGCGCGCGCTTTATTCGATTGTCTTGGCGCGCGGACGCAAGCGCTTGGCGCGCGCCTTTATTTTATGTTTGCCTATATCGTCCGCCGTTTGCTCTGGCTGCCCGTCCTGTTGATTTTAATTTCGACCGTCACCTTTGCGTTGGGCATTTACGGCCCGGGCGACCCGGTGCAGGTAATGATGGGGCTGCATGCGCGGCCCGACATTATCGTCCAAATGCGTAAAGAGTACGGTTTCGACCAGCCGTTCCCGGTGCAGTATTGGAATTACATGACGAACGCGCTGCGCGGCAATTTTGGGTATTCGCTGGTAAAATATCAGGGTCAACGCGTTAGCGATTTGATTGCCAAACGTCTCCCCGTTACGCTACAACTGAATCTGGTTTCGGTCTGTTGGAGTTTGCCGCTGGCGATTGTCTTGGGCATCTTTGCCGCGTTGAAACGCAAATCGTGGCTCGACGTTTTTTTGCGCGGCATGGTGATTCTGGCGGTCTCGATTCCGGTGATCGGCTTGCAGCCGGTGTTGACTTTTATGTTTTCGCGCAAACACGAAATCGGCGGTTTGACCATCGGGCCCTTTTTGCCCGTCGGCGGCTGGGGCGGCATTTTTAGCCCGCAAGTGATTTTGCCCGCGTTCATTTTGGGTTTGGGCGTGCTGGCGGTCTTTACGCGGCAAACGCGCGCGGCGATGATTGACGTGCTGAACGCGGATTACGTTCGCACCGCGCGCGCCAAAGGGCTCAAAGAGTGGATGGTGATTGCGCGGCACGCGCTGCGTAACGCGTTGATTCCGTTGGTGACGTTGTTTGGGTTTGTGCTGGCGGGCATGTTCGCCGGTTCCTTCATCATCGAATCGTTCTATGGCATTCCCGGCGTCGGGCAGTTGGCGTACGACGCGCTCATTTCCAAAGAATACTATATCATCATGGCGTTCACGTTAATGATCGCGGTCGTGTATGTGCTGATGAATTTGTTGATTGATATTTTGTACGTCTTTGTGGATCCGCGCATTCGCATCAAGTAACGACGAGTTGATTGTGGCTATCGCTGTATCGGCGCCGACGACGCCTCCGGAAATCGAAACCAAACCGCGCTCGGCATGGCGGGAAACGTGGCGGCGTTTTGCGCGCAATCGCCCCGCGCTCATCGGTTTGGGCGTTATCGTCCTTTTGTTTTTGACCGCGCTGTTTGGACCCGCGCTGGCGCCGTACGGTTACGCGAAAACCGACCTCGACAGCGTGAACGCGCCGCCGAGCGCCAAACATCTTCTCGGCACGGACGATTTGGGGCGCGACATGTTGACGCGCATGATTTACGGCGCGCGTTCGGTCTCTTTTGTCATTGTGATTGTGGCGACAGTTTCGCTCACATTGGGCGTGACGATGGGCGCGCTGGCGGGCTATTTTGGCGGCGCGACGGATACGCTCATTTCGCGTTTGATTGACGTTTTGTTTGCGTTTCCCGAATTGCTCTTTATCTTTTTTATCGCGGCGACGATCAAGCCCGCCATTGTCAACGGCTTGAAAACTTTTGCCCAAACCAATGGAATCCAATGGCTGGTGGAATTTGTGCGTTCCGGCTATGCGGATTATCTGGTCGTGATGCTGGCGTTGAGCGTTTTGGGTTGGGCGGGGCTGGCGCGTTTGGTGCGCGCGCAATTTTTAGCGCTGCGCGAAAAAGAATTTGTCCTCAGCGCGCAGGCGGTGGGCGTGCCGAGCCATAAAATTATTTTGCGTTATTTGCTGCCCAACGCGATGGCGCCGATCATTGTGGCGATTTCGATGGGCTTGGGCGGCATCGCGATTGCCGAAGGCGTTTTGGCGTATCTCGGCATCGGTTTGCAGCCGCCGAATCCGAGCTGGGGCAATATCCTCGCCGACAATGTGGGACGGCACTGGCGCGATTGGCCCGATATGTTGTGGCTGGTCTTTATTCCGGTCATTATCATTACGACGGTCGTGTTGGCGTTCAATTTTGTGGGCGACGGTTTGAACGAGGCGCTCAATCCCGAACTCTAACGATTGCCGATTTCTGATTTTTGATTTATGATTGCGGCGCAAGCGCCAATCCAGAATCGGCAATCCAAATTCCAAAATCCCGCAGGGGGCTCTATGGGCAACGTACTGCTCGATGTTCGCAATTTACGCACAGAGTTTGTCACACAGGACGGCGTCGTCCATGCGGTCAACGGCGTAACGTTCCAATTGGACGAAGGCGAAACGCTGGGGGTCGTCGGCGAATCGGGTTCGGGCAAATCCGTCTCGATGTTGACGGTCATGCGGCTGATTCCGATGCCGCCCGGACGCATTCCGTCCGGCGAAGTGACGTTTCAGGGCCAAGACCTTTTAAAGTTATCCAACGAAGAGATGCGTCAGGTGCGCGGCAATAAAATCGCGATGGTTTTCCAAGACCCGATGACGTCGCTCAATCCGGTCTTGACCATCGGCACGCAAATCGCCGAAGCGCTCGAACTCCATATGGGCATGAATAAAGACAAGGCGCGCAAACGCGCGGTGGAGTTGCTCAAGATGGTCAATATCCCCGAAGCCGAGCGCCGCCTCGACGATTATCCGCATCAATTCTCCGGCGGGATGCGGCAGCGCGTCATGATTGCGATGGGGCTTTCGTGTTCGCCGCAATTGCTCATCGCGGACGAGCCGACCACCGCGCTCGACGTGACGATTCAGGCGCAAATCACCGATATTGTGAAACGGCTCAAACACGAGCTCGGCATGGCGATTATTTGGATTACGCACGATCTCGGCGTGATTGCCGGACTGGCGGACCGCATCAACGTCATGTATTCGGGGTATATCGTCGAAACCGCGCACACCAAAGAATTGTTTGCGAATCCGCTGCATCCGTACACGGTCGGGCTGCTCGGTTCGATTCCGCGTTTGGATCAAGGTAAAAAAGAAAAATTGACGCCGATTGAGGGCTTGCCGCCCGATTTGGTGAATTTGCCGGCGGGCTGCCCCTTTTATGACCGCTGCACGTTTCGCACGCAAAAGTGTTTGGAAGAAAATCCGCCGCTCATGTCGGTCGGCGTAAAACATTGGTCGGCGTGTTGGAATTATGAAGCCGTGCGCGAAAAGCGGGATGAAATTTTGCGCCGCACGGTGGCGCAGCCAGTCGCCGCGTAAAATTCAAGGAGCCACAATCATGACAACGCCAGTGCAAACTCCCCGCGCGGCGAGCGCGCCAGCGCAGACCGACGCGGACAATCAAGCGCTGCTCCAAGTGCGCGGGTTGAAAAAATATTTTCCGATAACGCAAGGCATTTTGTTTCAGAAAAAAGTCGCGGACGTTAAAGCGGTGGACGGCGTGAGCTTTGACGTCAAGTCGGGCGAAACGTTGGGGCTGGTCGGCGAATCGGGCTGCGGCAAGTCCACCACCGGGCGCACGATTTTGCAGCTGTATCGTCCCACTGAAGGCCAAGTCCTCTTTCGCAACAAAGATTTGGCGCAGCTCAAGGGCGAAGATTTACGCAAGATGCGCAGCGATATGCAAATGATTTTCCAGGACCCGTACGCGTCGCTCAACCCGCGCATGACCGTCGGCGATATCGTCGCCGAACCGCTCGAAGTTCACAATATCGTCAAAGGCAAAGAGAAAAAAGAACGCGTCCAAGAGCTGCTGCAAATCGTCGGCTTGAATCCGTACTTTATCAATCGCTATCCGCACGAATTTTCCGGCGGGCAGCGCCAGCGCATCGGCATCGCGCGCGCGCTCGCGGTGAATCCCGATTTTATCGTGTGCGACGAACCCATCAGCGCGCTCGACGTTTCCATTCAAGCGCAAATCATCAATCTGCTCGAAGAGCTCCAAGAACGGTTTGGTCTGACGTACCTGTTTATCGCGCACGATCTTTCGGTAGTGCGGCATATTTCAGACCGTGTCGCGGTCATGTATCTCGGCAAGATTGTGGAATTGACGGACAGCAAGACGTTGTACGAAAATCCCTTGCATCCGTATACGCGCGCGCTCTTGTCCGCCGTGCCGATTCCCGATCCGCTCATCGAAGAAAAGCGCGAACGGATTATTTTGGTGGGCGATGTGCCGAGTCCGGTCAATCCGCCCAAGGGCTGTCGTTTTCACACGCGCTGCCCGCTCGCCATTCCTATTTGCAAAGAAGTCGAACCCGAGTGGCGCGATGTCGGCGGCGGGCATTTTGTGGAATGTCACGTCGTATAACCAAGCGCGCAAAACACATTTTTGCTTGACGTAAGCCGTCAAATATGTTATATTCGCGCCACAGACGTCCTCTTTGACTTGTGGCTCGCAATTTTGCGTAGATTCCGTTCGTCCGCTATGCGGTATGATGCAATCCGAACCCTTACTGTTCCATTGACGCAAACGCAAGTCAAGTATTTCGATTCTGCGGCTTTCGACAATGATGTCGTACCTCATGAACCCTTGCAGAAATTTAATTCCCTCAATTCCAAAGGAGGTGACGCCAACAGCTATTGCGTTGACACCAAGAATATCAACTCGCGGCGTCTCGCGCCGCGTAACTAACCCGTATATTTGCAGGAGGAGAAGGAAATGAAGAAATCCGCATTATTTGCGATCATTGCGACGCTCGTTGCATTGGTCGTAGTCGCGTGCGGCGCCCCCGCCGCCCCGCCGCCGGTAGTTCAAACTTCGGCGCCTGTCGTTCAGACGCAGATCGTCGAAAAGGTGCAAACTGGCGCCCCGGTCGTTCAGACGCAGGTCGTTGAAAAAGTCCAAACCGTCGTCGTTCAATCGACTGCCGCGCCGGTCGAAAAACCCAAAGTGCTTCGCATCAACATCGGCACGTATCCCGACATCATTGACCCGCAAAAATCGTCCTTTGTGAACGAGATCGCCCATTTGAACCTCATTTACGAAGGTCTCACCAAATTCAACGAAAAACTGGAAACCGTCCCCGGCTCGGCGGAAAGTTGGAAATACAACGATACCGCGACCGAATTGACCTTTCAGATTCGCCCCGGCTTGAAATATAGCGACGGCACGCCGTTGAATGCCGCGCGTTTCAAGTATTCCTTGATGCGCAATATCAACCCCGCCACCGCGGGCGAATATGCCTCCATCACGGATGAAATCAAGGGCGCGCCCGAATGGCGCGGCGCCGATCTTGCCGCCACTTCGAAAGAAGACCTCGCAAAATTGGAAGCCGCCGTTTCGGAAAGCGTTGCCGCGCTCGATAAAAGCGGCCAGCCCTGCAAAGAGGGCGCCGATGGGTACGCGCAGGAAGACTGCTTGACCCTCAAACTCACGTTCTCCCAACCCGCCCCGTATTTCCACACCATCATGGGCATTTGGGTCGCGTATCCCGCCAAACAAGAAAACATCGAAGCGGGCGGCGACATTTGGTGGACGAGCCCGAAATACCAGATTGGCAATGGCGCGTTCGTCTTGAAGAACATGGAACCGTTCGTCCGCGCGCGTTTTGAACCCAATGCCAATTACTGGAGCGACAAAGCCAAGACGGCGATTGAATATTCGTACATCACCGACGGCGCGGTTGCGTTCCAGGCATACAAGAATAACGAATTCGACATTGTCGGTCTCGCCGCCGAAGACCTCGAAACCGTAAAGAACGACGCCACCCTCTCCAAAGAGGCGATGATTTATCCCGGCTCGTGCAGCTTTGCGGTCATGTTCCACCAGAAAAAAGCGCCGTTCACCGATCAAAAAGTGCGCGAAGCGTTTGCGATGGCATTGGACCGCGACGGTTGGGTCAAGGACGTGCTGCGCGGTCTCGGCGCGCCGACCCTCACCTGGATTCCGCCCGGCTATCCTGGATACGAAGCCAGCACCCTCTGGGGCTTTGACCCTGACGCCGCCAAGAAAGCGATCGCTGATTCTTCGTACGGCAGCGTAGATAAATTGCCCGCCATCACCGATACGTTTGGCGATACGCCGCGCAACCGCACGCGCAACGAGTGGCTCGTCAGCAAATGGAAAGAAGTCTTGGGCGTGGACGTCAAACTCAATCCCGTTGAACCCACGACCTACACGGCTTTGACCAAAGACCAATCCACCGCGCCGCAAATGTTCATTCTCGGTTGGTGCGCGGATTATCCGGACCAGCAAAACTGGTTGAGCGTGTACTGGCGCACCGGCGGTTTTGGCGAACGCATCGGTTACTCGAATCCCGACTTTGACAAATTGGTCAATGAAGCCGACCAAACCGTAGATCCCGCCAAACGCACCGAACTCTACAAGCAGGCGCAAGACCTGTTGATCAAGGGCGCCCCGGTCGCGTTCATGTGGAACAACGTCAACACCTATCTGGTTAAACCGTGGGTCACGGGCATCAAGACCACCCCGCAAGATTCCGGTTGGCCCGGTTCGTACGCGACAACGTCTGTAGATATTGATACGAGCAAGTTACCGCAATAAAGTAGCATGGATGGAGCCAGCTCTGGAGAGTTGGCTCCATCCTCCTCAATCAATCGCCTTGTCAAAGGCGCGTACAAGTGGAATGAGAGCTTATGGGCAGATTCTTGATCCGTCGCTTGTTGTGGCTGATTCCGGTAATGTTTATCGTCGCCATCATCACGTTTGTGCTGATGCACATGGCGCCGGGCGGGCCGTTTGACAAAGACCCCGGTCAACGCCAAGTAGACCCAATTACGCTCAAAGCGCTCAACGCTCAATTTGGACTGGATAAAGAAGAATGGCTCGATTTCGCCGCGCTTCAAAAAGGCGATATCGTCGGTTTTTTTGACACTCAATTTTTTACCTACATGATTGGCGGCACGGTCAACGGCAAATGGCGCTGCGGTTTTGTTTGCGGCAATTTGGGCCCCTCGTTTCGCCAGCGCGGCTTGACGGTCCAAGACATTGTATTCAATCCGCCCGAAGACAAGGCGCCTTGGGACAGCAAGGCGGGTTATTCTCTGCGGCTCGGCCTGTTCGCGCTTTTTTTTGCCGTGATTATCGGCGTGCCTTTGGGCGTCGTGTCTGCCTTGCGCCAGAATACCGCAGTGGATTATGCGAGTCTGGTCATTGCCACGTCCGGCGTCACGGTGCCAAATTTCGTCTTTGGAATCTTTTTAATCATTATTTTTGCGGTCTATTTGCATTTGCTGCCGGTCGTGCCGCGCGATTGGGATAGTCCGTTGGTTTGGATTATGCCCACCGTCGTTTTGGGTTTTGGGCTGCTGGCGCAAACCGCGCGCTTGACCCGCGCTTCAATGTTAGAAGTGATGCGCCAAGATTATATCCGCACGGCGCGCGCCAAGGGCTTGCAGGAACGACTCGTGATTTGGCGGCACATGCTCAAGAACGCGCTCATTCCGGTGGTGACGATTATGGGGCCCGCGTTGGCGGGTTTGGTGACCGGTTCTTTTATCATCGAAACCATGTTCGCGTTTCCGGGCTGGGGGCGTCAGTTTGTCACGGCGATTCAGCAGCGCGATTACTCGATGATTTTGGCGACCACGCTAATTTTTGCGCTTTTAATTCAAATCGCCAACATGACGGTTGATTTACTTTACACGTTCCTTGACCCGCGCATCAAAGTGAATTGAGGCGCGCGAGGAATTTTTAACGCTGTGGTAAGGACATCCTTTGGGCTATGCCGAGTTGAAAATTTGCCAAGCGACGCTGCGCGAGTATCTGCGAGTTCGGCGTCCCATTTGGCAGGTTGCTCAACGTTTTGAGAGGGAATCTTTTATGTCAACTGCCGCGCTCAGTAGTCCAAAACCGGTTACGCAAGCCATCAAACCGCCGCAAAGTTTGTGGATGGATGCCTGGCGGCGTCTTGCCCGCAACAAGGGCGCGATGTTTGGCTTGGCGCTGATTATTCTGTTTTTCTTTTTGGCGATTTTTGGACCCTGGCTTGCGCCGCATGACCCGCTCAAGATTAATGACGGCAAGGGCTTTTTGCCGCCGTCATGGATGCCCGCTTCTTTGGTTGCAACCGGCAAAGCCGGCGACCCGCAATTCTTTCTCGGCACCGACGGTATCGGGCGCGATGTGTTTAGCCGTTTGATCTATGGCGCACGCGTCTCGATGGTCGTCGCCATCGTGCCTACCATTTTCATTACCTTTTTTGGGATTCTGCTCGGTCTTGCCGCGGGGTTTTTCGGCGGTATGGCAGATAACCTGCTGATGCGGTTTACCGACATTGTGTACAGTTTCCCGGACATTTTGTTTTTCGTCGTCGTCATGTTTGCGCTGCGCGACACCGCAATCGGCGATTGGGGCAATGGTTTGGTCCTCTTGTTTGGCGCGCTCGCCATTGTGAACTGGGTCGGCGTGGCGCGCGTCGTGCGCGGTTCGACGCTTTCCATCAAAGAAAAGGAATTTGTGGAAGCGGCGCGCTCGATTGGGACCAAAGACCAGAGCATTATGCAGAAACATATTCTGCCCAACATCCTCAGCCCCATCATTATCATCACCGCCTTTTCGATCCCGCGTTTGATTATTGCCGAAGCCGTGCTCGGTTATCTCGGCTTGGGTCTGCGCCCCGGCACTTCGAGTCAAGAGTTTTTTGTGACCAGTTGGGGTTCCATGTTGTTGGATGGTCAGACGGCGATTAACGCCCAGCCGTGGATGCTGCTGGCGCCGGCGATTGCCGTCGCGCTCGTCGTCATGGGCTTTACGTTTCTCGGCGACGGTTTGCGCGATGCGTTGGACCCGCGCATGCGCGGCGCCGGTTAGACGCGCTGGCGCGGCAAGCGCGACCAATGCTCTGGCGTTCTCTACACAGACGCCTGCGCTGCAATTTCCCAATGATTCCTTTCGGCGCGAATCGGAGCGCAAAATTTTTCCACGTTCAAGCCCTTCTGAAAAACAGAAGGGCTTGCATATTCTTTTTGCGCGCGGCAAGCTTTGGCAAGACGAGCGCCCAAAATCAATTCGCGTTGACAAGGATAGGGCATACGCTATAATCACGCCCATCCCCGATGCTTTCACAAGGAGGTGATACCCGCGATACGCTCCGATGCTGGAGGTTGTAAGTTTAGGCAGCCATTTTGTATCGGCGCATAAAAAATATACAGTTACGCTACATCTATTGTGCAGCTCACCCCGACACGGTTCGGGAAAGCGCGCAGGTCCCCGGAACCCATCAAACTTGCGGAATTTGCGCGCACCATGACAGAGGAGGAGAAATGAAAAAACGTTCGATTCAATTTGCGACGCTCGTCTTTGCCCTTTTCGGCGTTCTTGCGGTGAGCATTGCGTGCGGCGCGCCCGCCGCCGCGCCGCCGGCGGTGCAAACCGTCGTCGTCGAAAAAATTCAGACGTCGGCGCCGGTAGTCCAGACGCAGGTCGTCGAAAAGGTTCAGACGCAGGTCGTCGAAAAAGTTCAAACCGTCGTCGTTCAACCGACTGCGGCGGCGGCAGCGGCGCCAGAGGCGTTCATTTTTGGCGCACAGGGCGAGCCGGTGTGTCTCGACCCGTCAGTTATCACCGACGGCATCTCGGGGCGCGTCACCAATCAGATTTACGAAGGGCTCGTCAAGTTTGACAAAGACACCACCAATCCTGTGCCGTCGCTCGCCAAGAGCTGGACGACCTCTGACGACGGCAAGGTGTGGACGTTTAAACTGCAAGAAGGCGTCAAATTCCACGACGGTACCGATTTCAACGCCGACGCGGTGGTCAAGAATTTTGACTATTGGGGCAATACCAAGAACCCGGTTCACGAAAAACAAATCGCGGCAGGCCAGGTCTTTGAATATTACGAAGCGCAGTTTGGCGGTTTTGACGGCGACAGCATTATCGAAAAGGTCGAAGCCGTTGACCCCGCCACCGTCAAATTCACCCTCAAACAGCCGCAAGGTCCTTTCCTGAACAACCTCGCGATGTTTGTGTTTGTTTTCGCCAGCCCGACGGCGCTCGAAAAATACGGCACGGATACGTGCAAGAATCCGGTCGGCACCGGCCCGTACAAGTTCGTGGAATGGAAACCGAACGAACAAGTTACGCTCGAAGCCAATGCCGATTATTGGGACAAAGCGAACGCCGCCAAGATGAAGCGCGTCATCATCCGCAATATCCCGAACAACTCGGCGCGTTTGCTCGCGCTCGCGACGGGTGAAATTCATGCGCTGGAAGGCATGGAGCCGCGCGACGTCGCTGCCATCAAGAACGACCCGCGCTATCAACTGCTCTTGCGCCCCGCCAACACGACGGGTTATCTCGCGTTCAACTATAAAGTCAAAGAATTCCAGGACCCGAAGGTGCGACAGGCGTTCGCGCAGGCAATCAATAAAAAAGCAATCGTTGACGCTCTCTATGGCGGCACCGGCATGGTTGCCAATCAATTCCAACCGCCCGCGCTGTGGGGACACAATCCCGACATCAAGGATTGGGCATACGATACCGAAGCCGCCAAGAAACTGCTCGCCGACGCGGGTTTCGCGAACGGTTTGAGCGAAGTCACCTTTGACGGCAAAAAAGTGCCGCTCGAAATGTGGTACATGCCCGTTTCGCGCCCATACTATCCCAATCCCAAAGACATCGGCACGGCAATTGCAGCCGACCTCGCCAAAGCGGGGATCAACGTTTCGCTGCAAACCGTGGACTGGGCGACGTATCTCGACCGCCGCTCCAAAGGGCAATTGCCGTTCTACATGTTGGGCTGGACGGGCGACAACGGCGACCCCGATAACTTTGTCTGCTATTTCTTTTGTCTCGGACCCGATGACGCACCGCTTTCGCGCGAAGGGTATGTGAACGACAAAGAAATATCCGACATTCTCAAAAAGGCAGCGATCTTGACGGATCAGGGCGAACGCGCCAAGCTGTACATGCAAGCGGAACAGTTGATTCACGATCGCATTCTGCGTATCTTTGTCGCCAACAATCAACCGCCGCTCGCGCTGCTCGCCAATGTGGAAGGATACGTTCCGAATCCAACCGGCACCGAGTTCTTTAACACGGTTGTCGTCAAGGCAGGCCCATAGCAAGTAATCTGACCCTAAGGGTTTTGCGCGCGATGCGGCGCGCAAACCCTTAGGGTCTCTTTTCACTCATGGGGAGCTACCTCGTCAAACGCTCTGTGACCCTGCTTTTTGTTTTGCTGGGCGTATCGCTGCTCGTGTTTGGATTCGTCCGGCTCATTCCGGGCGATCCGGCGGTGGTTATGCTCGGCGAACGCGCGACGCCGGAAAATATCGCGCGCGTACGTACGCAGCTCGGTCTGGATAAACCGATTTACGAACAGTATTTCATCTTTGTCGCCAATGCTTTGCACGGCGACCTGGGGACTTCGGTTCTGCGCCAAGAACCGGTGACGCAAGAAGTCATCCGCCGCTTTCCGGCGACCATCGAGCTGGCATTTGGCGCAATGATTATTGCGACTTTGCTCGGCGTGCCGCTCGGAATTCTTTCGGCGGTCAAACGCAATTCTTGGTTCGACGCGTCCAGTATGGTCTTTGCGCTGACCGGCGTTTCCATGCCGGTTTTTTGGCTGGGCTTGATGCTCATTTTTTTATTTGCCGTCATGCTGCATTGGCTGCCTTCGGGCGCGCGGCTTGACGCCAACGCGCAATATCAACCTATCACTAATTTTGTTTTGCTGGATAGTTTGCTGCAAGGCAATCTCGCGCTCTTTGGACAGGGCTTGCGGCATCTCATTCTCCCTGCCATCGCGCTCGGCACCATCCCGATGGCGATTATCGCCCGCATGACGCGTTCTTCGATGCTCGAAGTGCTGAATCAAGATTATGTCCGCACCGCGCGCGCCAAAGGGCTGCCAGAGCGTAACGTTATTTTGAATCATGCGCTGCGTAACGCGCTCTTGCCGGTCATCACCGTCGTCGGTTTGCAAGTGGGCATTCTTTTGTCGGGCGCGATTTTGACCGAAACCGTTTTTTCGTGGCCCGGTATTGGCCGCTGGCTGGTGGACGCGATTTATGCGCGCGATTATCCCATCATTCAAGGCGTCACGCTTTTCATCGCAATTATTTTTGTCGTCATTAATCTCATCGTGGACGTGCTGTACACGGTCGTGGACCCGCGCGTGCGGTTGGAATAAATATGAGCGCCACCACTCAATCGGTTGATTCTGTTTCGCCGCCGGTCGCCCAGACGCTGGCGCGTCCGCCGCGCAGCTTGTGGCGCGACGCCGGACAGCGCTTGCTCGCCAACCGGCTCGCTCAATTGGGCTTGGTTATCGTGGTGTTTTTTCTCGCCCTGGCGATTTTTGTGCCGATTTTGTTTCCCTACAATCCGCGCGTGGATTCGGATCTCGTATCGCAACTTTTGCCGCCGTCGTTCGAGCATCCGATGGGTACGGACGAGCAGGGACGCGATGTCATGCGGCGCATCGCGCACGGCGCGCAGGCGTCGCTCGGCGTCGGCATCGGCGCGGTGTTAATCGCCGTGATTTTGGGCACCACCATCGGTCTGGTTTCGGGGTATCTCGGCCACACCTTTGATTTGGGAATGATGTTTTTGATGGACGTACTGCTTTCCTTTCCCGGTCTGCTCTTGGCAATCGCTATCGTCGCGATCATTGGCCCCGGGCTGCGGAATTCGCTTCTCGCCATCAGCATCGTCAGCATCCCGATCTATGCGCGCATCGCGCGTTCGTCGGTGCTTTCGCTCAAGCAGCACGAATTTATCTCGGCGGCGCAGGCGGTGGGCGCGGGCAGCGGGCGAATCATTACGCGCCATATCTTTCCCAACAGCTTGTCGCCGGTGATGGTCGCCGCGACGCTGGGCATTGCCGCCGCGATTTTGGAAACTGCCGCGCTGGGTTTTCTCGGCTTGGGGCAGCAGCCGCCGTACCCTGAATGGGGCGCGATGCTCGCCGACAGCGTAAAATATCTCACGAGCGGCGCGTGGTGGGTGGTCTTGTTTCCCGGGCTAATGATTATGCTGACGGTGCTGGGCTTTAACCTGCTCGGCGACGGCTTGCGCGACGCCCTCGACCCGCGCTTGAAAAATCGTTAAACAAATCCGGACAAAAAATTTCCGCCTTGCCCATTGCCATTGCGCATTCCGCATTCCGCATTACTCATCGTGCCTTGACTCGTCGTGCCTTGACTCATCGTGCATTGTGCATTGTGCCTTGACTCATTGTGCCTTGCACAACGTTACCCTCGCTGGACTCGCAACGAGGGTTTTTTATTTCTATAGACAGCTCAAATAAACATCGCACAAGACCTGACAGGTTTTCGTCGCGCGCGCGTAAGGTGGCGCGGACGCGGCATAAACCTGTCAGGTCTCCATCCTGCGATTTTAATTTGGGAACTCTATAAATTCAAGATGCAAGAAATTCACCTGTTGACCAATATCACCGTCGCGTTGTTTGCCGCGTTTTTGGGCGGCATCGTCGCGCGGCGTTTGGGGATGCCCACCATCGTGGGCTATCTCGTCGCGGGCATTATCATTGGACCCTTTACGCCCGGTTTTGTCGGCGACGTGAATTCGATTTTGGAACTGGCGGACATTGGCATCATCTTTTTGATGTTTGGCGTGGGGCTGCATTTTTCGCTGCGCGATTTGTGGGTGGTGCGCGATATCGCGCTGCCCGGAGCGTTGATGCAAATGACGCTTGCTACGCTGTGGGGCATTGGCTTGACGCAGCTGTGGGGTTGGAGTTTGGAATCGAGCGTCATTCTCGGCTTGACCATTTCCATTGCCAGCACCGTCGTCCTGCTGCGCGGTTTAGAAGATCACGGCTTGCTCAACGCCATACACGGGCGCGTCGCGGTGGGTTGGCTCATTGTCGAAGACATTGCCACTGTCATTATTCTCGTTTTGCTGCGCGTGTTTGCGGACGGGCAGAGTTCTTTGTTGGAAACCGGTTTGTTCACTTTGGCCAAAGCCGGAATCTTTGTGGCGGTCATGTTATTCGTCGGCACGCGTTTTGTGCCGTGGCTTTTTGCGCGCATGGCTTTTATGAAATCGCGCGAACTTTTTATCCTGACGATTGCGGTCGTCGCGTTGGGCACGGCGTTCGCGGCTTCGGAATTTTTTGGCGTATCGCTCGCGCTGGGCGCGTTCTTGGCGGGCGTGACCATCAGCGAATCCACCTCCAGCTACCAAATCGGCGCGGACGTTCTGCCGTTCCGCGAAGTGTTCGCCACGCTGTTTTTTGTCTCGGTCGGCATGTTGGTGAACCCGCTGTATCTGTGGAACAATGCCGGGCAGACGTTGGCGCTCACCGCGTTGATTGTGCTGGCGAAACCGTTGAACGCGTTTTGCATCGGTTTGCTCTTGCGCTTTCCGGCGCGCACCACGTTGGTCGTCGGCACGGGCATCAGTCAAATCGGCGAATTTTCTTTTTTGCTCGGCGCCTCTGCCGTGTCCATGCGCTTGTTGAACGCGGACCAGTATTCGTTGGTTTTGGCGAGCGCGGTCTTGTCCATCGTCATAAATCCGCTCATGTATCGCGCGCTGAATCCCGTCGAACGGTGGCTCAAAGGACGCCGCTGGTTGTCGGCGCGGCTCAGTCGCAATGAACCCGCGTCCCAACTCTTGCCCGAACAATTATCCGACCATGTTGTCATTGTGGGCTATGGGCGCGTGGGGCATCACGTCGTGGACGTTTTGGAATATATCAATACGCCGCGTCTGGTCATTGACGTGGAAGCGACGCGCATCGCCGAATTGACCAAACTCGGCGTGCCGACGTTGTACGGCGACGCGGCAAATTCCGAAATCTTGAAACACGCGCGGTTGACGCACGCGCGCGCGCTCGTCGTCACCGTGCCGGATGAGGCGACGGCTGAAGTCGTCGTCGTCGCCGCGCGCCAGCTGGCGCCCAAACTGCCAATCATCGCCCGCGCCGGCACGCAGCAAGGCGTGACGCGACTCGCCGAATTTGGCGCCCAAGACGTGATTCATCCCGAACTCGAAGGCGGTTTGGAGGTCGTGCGCCACATGCTTTTGCGTCTCGGCTTGCCGCCCTTGCAGGTTCAAAAATACACCGATATTGTGCGCCGCGACCATTACGATGTGGCGGTTTCGACGCCGGAAGAGTATCGTCTGCTGGAACAATTGACGTATGCGCTGCGCGGTTTAGAGATGATATGGCATCAGCTCGGCGAAGCCAACCCGTTGGTGCATCAATCGGTTGCCAATGCCGGAATCCGCGACCGCACCGGCGCGTCCATCGTCGCCGTGCTGCGCGGCGAGCATGTTATCGCCAATCCCAAATCGGTGTTTCAATTTGAAGCGGGCGACATTATCGGTTTGATTGGCGAAGAGGCGCAAATTCAAGCCGCGCACGCGTTTTTGGCGGAATTGGAAGGGGCTGCGGCGCCTCTGTCGGAAAACGACAAATAAACGCGCAATCTCGCGCTCAATTTGCCGAAAAAAGGACTTGGCGCTACAATACTATCAATTCAAATCGAGAACTGTGACGGCGGCAGCAGGATTCCGCCGTTTCTTATCTAGAGGAGCAGGGCATGTCGCTCAAAAAGGCGGAAAAGACCGCCATCATGGGTCAGTATCAAACGCATACCAAAGATACCGGCTCGCCCGAAGTACAAGTCGCTTTATTGACCACGCGCATCAATCAGTTGGTTGAACATCTCAAAGCGCATAAACACGATAATCATTCGCGGCGCGGATTGCTCAAGATGGTCGGAGAACGCCGCCGTCATTTAAAGTATCTTTCGGAAAAAGACGCGACCCGCTACAAGAAAATTATTGAACAGTTAGGGTTGCGCAAATAATCGAATGTCAAACGAGTGGATGGCAGCCGTTCTTGCGTTCATCTGCTCGTTTGTTTTTTGCGGGCTTGCCCGCGTCAGTTCATCCTTTCCGTCGCTGCGCGCAGGAATTGGAAATTGGATATTGGACATTGGAATTTAGAAATTGAACGCTAGAAATTTGAAATTCGCAAGCGGCGCGATTTCCCGCTCCAATCTCAAATTCTAGTCTTTAGCTTCTAACTCCCAATCTCCGATTTCGAATCTTCATCTTCCAGCTCCTGACCTCCGACGGATCAAACAGCATATCGCGTATCGCAGCCGGCTTGCCCCGGACAATGCGTGGGCGCGGCTGCGCGCAATATGCGAACCCTTGGAGGGTTTTCTCTTTTATGTCGAACCAAATTCATACCTACGCCGCCGAAATCGGCAGCGAACAATTCATCATCGAAGCCGGTCGGCTCGCGTTTCAAGCGAACGGCGCGGTCACGGTGCGGCAGAGCGATACCATCATTCTGTCCACCGCGACGATGGCGGCGAAACCGCGCGAAGGCGCGGACTTTTTTCCGTTGACCGTAGATTACGAAGAACGGCTCTATGCGGCTGGCAAAATCCCCGGCTCGTTTTTCAAACGCGAAGGCAAAGCGTCCGAAAACGCGATTCTCATTTGCCGCTTGACCGACCGCCCCATTCGCCCGCTCTTTCCTAAAGGGATGCGGAACGACGTGCAAATTGTCATGACCGCGCTCTCGGCGGACCAAGAACATTTCATTGACATCATGTCCATCATCGGCGCGAGCGCGGCGCTCACCATCAGCGATATTCCGTTTCAGGGTCCCGTCGGCGCGGTGCGCGTCGGTTACGTGGACGGGCGCTTTGTGATGAATCCGACGGTTTCGCAGATGGAGCAATCCATTCTCGATTTGCGTCTCGCCGGCACGCGCGACGCCGTCATTATGATTGAAGCGGGCGCGAGCGAAGTCACCGAAGAATTGATGCTCGAAGCGATCTATGCGGGACATCAAGCGTTTCAACCCTTGATTGATTTGCAAGAAAAAATGCGCGCCGAAATCGGCAAACCGAAAACGACGGTGCCGCTCTTTATCGTGAGCGATACGGTCAAAAGCGCGGTGCATGAAAAAATCGCGCCGCGCATCGCCGACATTCTCGGCAGCGGTTATGGCAAATCGGAACGCGGCGGCATGCTCGACGCGGTGACGGCGGAAATTCAAACCGAACTCGGCGCCGCCTACGCGCCCGCCGACGTCGCGTCGGCGGTGGACGCCGAAGTCAAAGCGCAGCTGCGCGCAATGATTGTGAACGAAAACAAGCGCGTGGACGGCCGCGATACCAAAACGGTGCGCCCGCTTTCCGCGCAAGTGGGCCTCTTGCCCCGCGCGCACGGCACAGGCCTGTTCCAGCGCGGCGAAACCCAAGTGCTGACGATTGCGACGTTGGGGATGCCGAGCGAAGCGCAAAAAATTGATACGCTCGACCCGGATGATTCCAAACGTTATCTGCATCATTACAATTTTCCGCCGTACTCGGTCGGCGAAGCGCGCCCGATGCGCGCGCCGGGCCGCCGCGAAATCGGACACGGCGCTTTGGCGGAACGCGCGCTCGTCGCGGTGATTCCCACCGAACAAGAATTTCCGTACACCATCCGTTTGGTCTCGGAAGTTTTGTCGTCCAACGGCTCGACTTCGATGGCGAGCGTCTGCGGCTCGACGTTGGCGTTGATGGACGCGGGCGTGCCGATTAGCGCGCCGGTCGCGGGCATCGCGATGGGTTTGATTGTGGAAGGCGAACGCTACGCGATTCTCACCGACATTCTCGGCATGGAGGACGCGCTCGGCGATATGGATTTCAAAGTCGCAGGCACGAGCATGGGCATCACCGCGTTGCAGCTCGATTTGAAATTGCAAGGGATTGCGCCGTCCTTGCTCAAAGACGCGTTGGCGCAAGCGCGGCAGGCGCGTTTGCAAATTCTCCAAGTCATTACGAATACGATTCCCGAACCGCGCGCGGAACTTTCGCAGTACGCGCCGCGCATTCAAACCATTCAGATTGACCCCGAAAAAATCGGCGCGCTCATCGGGCCCGGCGGCAAGACGATTCGCGGTTTGCAGGATGAATTCCAAGTCAAGATTGACGTGGAAGAAGACGGCACGGTGTTTATCGCGGGCGTGAGCGGCGAAGGCACGGCGGGCGTGATGGAACGGATTCGCGCCATGACGGAATCGCCGAAACTCGGTTCGATTTACACGGGCAAGGTCGTGCGGCTCGCCGAATTTGGCGTGTTTGTCGAAATTGCGCCGGGCGTGGACGGACTGGTGCATGTTTCGCAGCTCGCGGATTACCAAGTCAAAGACCCGCGCGACGTCGTCAAAGAGGGCGACGATGTGATGGTGATGATTACGGACATTGACGCGCAAGGCAAGATTCGCCTGTCGCGTCGCGCCGTGCTCGAAGGATGGACGGTGGAGCAAGCGCGCGAAGCGGATCCGAAATTGGGCGGCGGCGGCGACCGCGGCGGTTCGCGCGGTCCCCGGCGCGACGGCGACCGCGGCGGACGCGGCAATGACCGCGGCGGACGCGGCGGCGGACGCGGCAATTATGACCGTCCGCGCCGCGACGGCCCCCCGCAGCGCAATTAAAATTTGGTTAGAGTTTGTGAGCGGCGTCGTGTGCGAAACGCATACGACGCCTTTTTTTTCGCCAGGACAGATTTACTCTTGCAATTCTGTTTCGCTGGGATACAATGTCCCTGTAACGCGTGTCCGCGCGCGCACGTAAGCAAACTTGTCTGCCGCGCGTCAAAGAGTTGACGAGGTTCCGCCATTGTTTGGAGTTGAAGGAATGATTCCGACCGGTCTCATGTGGTTGATTTTTGGAGCGATTATATTTGGGCTCCTCGCCATTGACCTTTTCGTATTGAATCGCAACCCGCATCAAATCAAAACCAAAGAAGCGCTTTGGACGAGCATATTTTGGATTAGCATTTCGCTGGTCTTTAACGCGTTTGTCTTTTACGAGCGCGGCGCGACCGCCGGACTGGAATTTTTCACCGGTTATCTGATTGAAAAAGCGCTGTCGGTTGACAACATTTTTGTTTTCGTCGTCATCTTTGCGTATTTTCAGGTACCGCCAAAATATCAGCACCGCGTTTTATTTCTCGGCATTCTCGGCGCGCTGCTTTTGCGCGGCGCGTTGATCTTTGTCGGCGCGGCGCTGATTGAACGCTTTGAATGGGTGATTTATGTCTTTGGCGCGTTCTTGATTTTTACCGCCTATCGGCTCGGCACGCAACGCGACGAAGGCGTGCATCCCGATAAAAACCCCATCGTCAAACTCGTGCGCCGCGTGATGCCGGTCACGCCGGATTTTATCGGTCAAAGCTTTCTCACGCGCATTGACGGCATATTGTGGGCGACGCCCTTGCTGGTCGTCCTCTTTGTGATCGAAACCACCGATGTCGTTTTTGCCCTCGATTCCATCCCCGCGATTTTTGCCATCACCACCGACCCGTTCATTGTGTTCACGTCGAACGTTTTTGCGATTCTCGGCTTGCGCGCGTTATACTTTTTACTCGCGGGCGTGTTGGGCAGTTTCCGGTATCTCAAAACGGGCCTCTCTTTTATTCTCGGTTTTGTCGGCGTCAAGATGCTCGTTGGCATCTTCCACGTTGAAATTCCGATTCTCGTTTCGCTCGGCGTGATTGTCGTCGTACTGGCGGTTTCAATTATTGCATCCATCATCGTGCAGCGGCGCGAAGAACGCGCGCTCGCGCCGTTCCACGAATCAAACGAGTCCTAACATGGCACAGGTTCACGTAAAATTTTTCGCCATTTTCCGCGAATATATCGGGCTGAAAGAAGATTGGCGCGACATCGAGGCGGGTATGACGGTCCAAGAATTGTGGGACGCGTACGTGGCGAACGCCAAAAATCCGCGCGCCGGCGCTATCCGCGCCGCGTTCTCGGTGAATCAGCGACTGGCGCAGCCGGAAACCATTTTGCACGGCGGCGAAGAGGTGGGTTTTCTTCCGCCCGTCAGCGGCGGCGCTCCCACGCCCAAACCAAAATCCGTAGGGAACGCTCACCGCAGCGTTCCCGCTCGCCGCAGCGTTCCCGCTCACCGCAGCGTTCCCGCTCGCCGCAGCGTTCCCGCTCGCTCTGCGCGGGGAACGAAACAGGGAACCAAACAGGGAACGAAACAGCGTTCGTTCCCTACGTCCCGCGATTCTGCCATTACGAAAAAACAGGGAACGAAACAGGGAACGAAACAGGGAACGAAACAGCGTTCGTTCCCCATGTCCCGCGATTTCGTCATTACAAAAAAAGCGCTCTCGCTCGATGCGTTGGTGGCGCGCGTGACGCATCCCGGCGCGGGCGCCATCGTGACCTTTCTCGGCGTCGTGCGCGACAATGCGCATGACAAGCCAGTAAAATTTTTGGAATACGAAGCGTATCCCGAACTCGCGGAACGGATGCTGGCGCAAATCGGCAGCCAAGTCCAAGAACGTTGGCGCGACGTTCGCATCGCCATCGCCCATCGCACCGGACGTTTGAAAATCGGCGCGGCGTCCGTCGTCATTGCCGCGTCCGCGCCGCACCGGGCGGACGCGTTCGCCGCGTGCCGTTATGCCATCGAGCGCCTCAAAGTCATTTTGCCCGTGTGGAAAAAAGAATTTGCGTCGGACACAGATTATTGGGTGGAAGGCCCGACGCCCGGCGACGTGCCGCCGGACAAGACGGATGAAATCGTGGCGGCGCAAGAAGCGCCCTTTGCGCCCGTCGCAAGGTTTGGCGTCTTGAGCGCGGACGAAAACGCGGGCGAGATTCGGACGGATATCGAAAGCGTGTGAAAATAAAAAAAAGCGAGCGCCGCAATGGACGCTCGCTTTTTTGTCGTTCTCGATCCATTAGCGCGTTCGCACTTGTACGACCTCGCTCCACTGGCTCGTCCCATCGCTCAAGACCAGTTCCAGTTTGTACGCATACGTGCGATTCGTTCGAACCTTTTTATCCATAAATGAATACTTGGCGCCGCCCGGCTGTCCGACATTCTTTGCCGGAATCAGCGCGTTATTCAAGCGCGTCCATTTTTTCGCGCCCGCGTTCGCGCGATGCACATTAAAGCCGACGATTTGCAATTCGCTGCCGGTCGTCCACCGCACGCGCGCCGCGTCTTTTTTGGGCGCATACTTGGCGGTAAATTTCGCGAGCGTTACCGCCGTCGGCGCGCCCAAAGCAATTCTGCCGTTGCCGTAGCGATTGTTGGGGCTGGCGCCGCCGCCGCCGCAACTGCCGCCGTCCCCTTTGTAGAGCGCTTGAGTCTGAACATAGTTCCGCACTTGGGCGAGCGTGTACGCCGGTTGTCCCGACCACAGCGTCGCCGCCAAACCTGCGACGTGCGGCGCAGCGGCGGAAGTGCCCCAAAAGCCCGTTCCGCCGGGATAGGCGACGCCGTTGCTGGGGCCATACGTCTCACCGCTTGTGCCATCGGGAGCGACGACATCCGGTTTGTTGACCGTTGTGCCGGGATTCGCGCCGCCGGAAGCGTTGCGGGGCCCAAGACTGCTAAACGGTTCCAAGCCATAGAGCGGACCGGTACCGTCTTGATTCCAGAATGTGGCGCCGACCGTGACGGCGCTGTCGCCGTCGGCGGGGATGGTGAGACTGTTGCACTCGTTCACGTACCAGAAAAGATTTTGCGCGCCCGCGCTGAGAAAAGAGTGCAGCTGCATCCAGTGTCCGAAATTGTTGGGGCAAGAGCCGCCGCCGGTGTAGCGGAAAATAGCGATAGCATAATTGCCGTTGGCAGGTACCGTATAATTTATCGCTTCCGTAGGCGGAACAGCGTTATTTCCGCACTGATTTCCGGCTGCACTAGAGACCAGAGTCCAACTTGATCCGGTCCATCTGTACAGATACATGTCATAATCAATCCGGTTCTGGTTACCGGTGCGCGCGCCGTTCCAGTCGTTCCATTCCAAAAAAATCCGGATCTGTGTGCCGGAGGAAACGTCCCACATCAAAGGCGAAGAAGGACCTAGCCCTTCAACGTTGCCCCCGCCAAAGGCGATGCTATCCCCGCCGCTGTACTGTGTCGCCGTTCCCGACCAGTGCGCCTTTTGATTATTCCCCGCCGAGTTTGCCCAAAAAATGCCGGCGGTTTGGGCGCTGCCCACGATATCGTTAATGGGGCCCGTGCCGTCATACGGTCCGGCATTGACCCAGCCGATGGACATGGAAACCACTTTTTTACTGCCGCTGACCTTATTGATAAAATCGGCGACAGCATTACCAAACTCGACGTCGGTGCCAAAAGCGTACAGATAATGCGTCGCATCGGACGCCATGTCGTAGGTGATTTCGGCGCAGGCGGTGCCGTGTTCGTTGCCCGCCGTGTCCGGGCTAAAGCTGTATGTGGCGCTGAAATCTTTGAGGATTGCGCCCGCAGGCAAGTCGCCGGAGGTTTGGCGCGCCGCCCAACCGGTAAAGCCGAAATCAAAAACGGCGAGGGCGACGCCGCCGCCTTTGCGTCCGGCAGTGTGCCAGGCGTTGGTATTTGTCAGGTTCACGCCTTCGCTGGTCTGCGAACCGATCATTGGCGCTAACCCTTTGGGATTTTGGGGCGGCAGCGCGTCCGGTTTCGCCGGATAGGGCAAGCGCACGTAACGCACGCCTGAAATTTTCGCCAGAGCTTCCAAACTGTTAAAGGGCGCTGCAACCTGCACCAAGCTCTGATATGCCGTTTCATAAACCGCGCCCGTCGCCGCAATGGATTGCGCCAGGGCGGGACGTATAGCGATGGCGGGCGCGTGTTGAATCTGCGCCGTTTTTCCGTCGGACAGTTTTACGGTCTCGACGTTTGACGCGCTCGCGATATGGGCATTTGGATTCTCGCTCATTTCCAAAATCACACGAACCCGCTGATTCGTCAGGTCAACGAATTGGTTGGCGCTGAATGTGCCCAACTTGGCAGTCTCGCCGGATTTGGCGGCGGCAGCCATTTGCGCGAGTTGGTCCGCCAAGCCCGAAACGTTCTTTTGAGGCGCAGGAATGTCCGAGAGTACGCTCAACGCCGCGTCCGGCACGACTGTCGTCGCCGCGTTGATAGAATTTTGAGAGATGGGGGGAATTGGTCCTTGCGCCTGCATTGTATTAGGCGGACCGATGGCGATGATGGTCAAAAAAGCTATCAAGCACAGCAAAATAACGCGGCGTTTCACGAGAATCTCCTTTTATGGTTGGGATGCGTAGGGCAGGCGCACGAGACGCACCCCGGGAATTTTGGTTAACGCTTCCAGACTGTCCAGGGGCGCCAATACTTGGACCCAGTTCTGGTAAGCGGTTTCATACACAGCGCCTGTCGCGGCAATCGCTTGCGCCAAATCGGCGCGAATGGCAATCGCGGGTTCGTGTTGGATTTCGACCGTGCGCCCGTCCGGCAAAGTCACAGTCTCGATCTTGGGCGCGCCGACTGTGTGCGCTTCGGGGTCAACGTTCATTTCTAGAATCACGCGCGCGGTATGGGCGGCGAGGTCAATCTCGCGCTCGTTTTCAAAGGCGGCGAGTCGGATGCTGTCATTGGCGCGATAGGCAAGCAATAATTGAGCCAAGCGGTCTTGCAAGCCGGGCAGATTTAGCTTGGCGGCGGGCGAAGGCATTACGGTTAGCGCGGGCGCGCTCGCAATGACGCGCGTGGCGGCGCTCGCAGGCGCGGTTTTTTGCGCGTTCGGTCCGGCGTTTGGCGGCGCGCTTGTGGCGCTCGGCGACGCCGCTTTTGTTTCGCGCGGCGGCGGTTTGGCGCAGCTCGAACACAGCCAAGCGCCCAGCGTCAGACCAAAGATTGCGGCGATGATTGGCGCGTAATTCAACCTCATCGTGTATTTCTGGCTTTATATCTCATGCTGCGCAGTCCGGCAAAAAAAAATTGTGGGAAAGCGTACGGCAAATTTCAAATTTGCCATACTATGCGCCCGTCACGTCGTCGCGTCAGCGGCTCTTGGTCACTCCGACCCGCTCGCAAAATTCCGCAATCGGACAGATGGAGCATTTCGGACTCGTCGGACGGCAGACGTTTTGACCGAACGCGACGAGCAGGGGATTGATTTCTCGCCAATAGCGCGGCGGCAGCGTCGCGCGCAAGCGCGTTTCCGTTTCTGCCGGCGTTTTCGTTTTCACATAGCCCCAGCGATTCGTGATGCGATGAACGTGCGTGTCCACGCAAATCCCCGGCTGGTCGAACGCTTCGACGACGACGAGGTTCGCCACTTTGCGCCCCACGCCGGGCAGTTCCACCAATGCCTCAATCGTTTCCGGCACGCGTCCGTCGTATTTTTCGACGAGGATGCGCGCCAGCGCGCGCAGTTGCTTGGCTTTTTGCGCGGGAAAGGCGACGCCGCGAATCGCGTTTTCGATTTCCGTTTCGGGCAGCGCCATCAGCGCGTGCGGCGTTTTCGCCAGCGCGCCAAGTTTCGGCAGAACTCGGACGGTCACGCTGTCCAAAGTGCGCGCGCTCAAGACGGCGGCGACGAGAATTTCAAAATGACTCGCGCGGCGTTCCGCCATCGCCGTCACCATCGGCTGCTCCCACGCGCGCGCCGCCGCGCGCAGCCGGCGCAAAGTTTCGGGCAGTTGTTCGTTCGTCATGGCGTTCCAGCGGAAAAGAATGAAATGCCGCGCGCGTGCAGACGCGTTTGCAGCGCGCGCAGCGTCGCGGGCGCGCTGCCCATGTAATGATTGTTGGCGAAACCCCACACGTCAAGCGCGCGCGCGTCCAGCGCCGCCATCGTATCCGCCCATTCGTCCAATTCCTTGTCGCGGTGGATGCGGACGTGCGTATAGGCGTCGTCGGGAATGTCTTGGCGATTGCCGAGCCAGCGAATGTAGGCGAAATCCGTCGTCACCTCTTGCAATTTTGGCATGTACACGCGGTCCACGAGGACGAGCGCGGCGCGATGTTTTTTCAACATTTCAAAAAACCAATCTTGGAGCCAGCCGCGATGACGAATTTCGACGGCGTAACGAAAGGCGTCGGGCAGCGCGCCGAGATATTCGTCGAGCCGCGCGCGATTCTCTGGCGCAAAGCTGTACGCAAATTGCAAACACAGCGGACCCAGTTTCGCGCCCAATTTGGACATGGCGTCGAGAAAGAGCGCGGTTTCGCGTTCCGCGTCGCGCAGCATTTTTTCGTGCGTGATCTGTTTGGGGAATTTCGCCGCGAACCGAAAATCGTCGGGCGTATCTTTAACCCATTTTTCGAGATTGGACAAACGCGGCGTGCCGTAAAACGACGAATCTATTTCAAGCGCGCGAAATTGCGTCGCGTACGCCGCGAGATAGCGGTTGGCGGGCGTGCCGGAGGGATAAAAGACGCCTTCCCAACTTTTGTACGACCAGCCCTGCGTACCGAGATAAATCATTCAGCGTTGTCCCAGCGCGCGCAAAATTTCCGCGATGCCTTCGCGGTAGGTCGGATATTTTGGCGCCCAACCGAGCATTTTTTTTATTTTGTCGGTGCGATAGCGCGCGCTTTGCGCGAGAAACGCGGCGTTGCCGATGAGCGCCCGCGCGAGCGGCGTCGTCATTTTGAACGGCGCGGGCGCGTTCAATTGCGCGGCGATGTAATTCAAACCGTCGGCGGCGTGAAACGCCCAATCGTCCGCCACGTTAAAAATTTCGCCGGGCGCGGGATGCTCCGCCGCCAGCGCGCACGCGCGCGCCATATCGTCCACATAAAGCCAGTGCCAGTACTGATTGCCCGAACCGATAATGGGCAGACGGCGGCGCTGCAGCGCGTGCAGCATGGCGCGCGTGTGGTATGCGGTGGGTCCGTAAAACGAGGCGGCGCGCAAAATGACGACGGGCGTTTCGTGCGCGCGGTATTCCGCCAGCGCGTTCCGTTCCATCTCGACGGCGGATTGCTGCGGGCGCGCGATGTGGCGCGGCAGGGGGTCGTCTTCGCGTTTCCACGCGCCGCGCGCGTCGCCGTACAAAAACGCGACGCTGGGCAGGACGAACGAATGGAGCGCGCGCGTTTGCGCCGCGTTCAAAAGATTGCGCGTCCCTTCCAGACGGATGCGGTCGTTCAGCGCCCAATCTTTGGCGCCGGGCGCCGCTTTTTTGGGGAACGCGCTGGCGAGATGCAAAACGCTGTCCGCGTCGCGCGTCGCGGCGCGGATAAAAGCGGCGTCAAATAAATCGCCCACGCACGGCGCCGCGCCCGCGTCGCGCAGAATGTGCGCCCGCGTTTCATCGCGCGCCAACGCGCTCACCTGATGCCCGCGCGCGACCAATAAACGAATCGTCGGCTGACCTAAAACGCCCGTCCCGCCCGTAACAAAAATTCGCACCGCTGCCCTTTGCCCTGTCGCTCTATTTTCCCGTTTCCCTAGCTCCGCGCAAATCCTTCCGAATCACAAAGCGAGTGCCTTGCTCGTCCGGCGAAAAAGCAAAGGTCTTGTTATCCACCAAGGTCGTTTTGCGCGCGGCTTGAATCAGTCGTTTGCCGTCATACGAATAGCCCAGCGCGCGCGCGTGTTTGGCTTTGGGGATGACGACCCACAGCGCGCCGTCGGCGTGAAGCGCGCGCTCCATTTGCATAAAGAGCGCGTCGAGTTCTTCGTCGGGCGCGGCGAAATGAAAAATGACGTCGTATTGCGCGTGCGCGGCAGGGCGCGTCGAGATGAGCGTATCGGGCAGCGCGTAATCGCGCAATTCTTGGGTGAACGCTTTGGGCGCGCGATGCACTAAAATTTTTTGTCCCGCGACGACGCCGAGTTTTTTGAGTTCGGGTAACATGGATGGATGTATGCTTTGAGCTGTTTGCTTTCAGAATTTCTCGCGCGTGCGGATAAAAATAAAAAACGGCTGCGCCACGCGGTACGCGAATATCGGGATTGTACCACAGAAAAGCGCGCGGTCAATGAGCGCGCGCGGGTGTGAGACCCCACAAACCCCTGGGGTCTTGATGACTCTTGCGGACTTGCGCGGCGTTTCGTCAAATTGTGTCCGTCCGCGAATGGTTTATAATGTTCGCGGCGATGGTTTTGCCAACGCCTTGCAAGAAACCGCTCCGCAGCGGAACAGGATGTACATGCGAAATTTCAAATTAACAATTTTGTTTTGGGTCGCGGCGGCGCTGTTGTTTAGCGGCTGCGCCGCGCCCACCGCAATGCCTCGGGAAAATGCCGCGCCCACCGCGCGCGCCATTGCCGGTACCAACACGGTATTTCTCTCCACGCAAGAACCGACGATTCTCACTCCCACGTCCGCGTTCGACCCTAGCGTTACGCCAACTGCAACCCAAGTTGTGACCGCCGCCGCCGCGCTCACCGCCACGCCAACGCTGACCGCCACCGCGGCGCCTTTGCCGACGAAACCGCCGCGCTTGCCTTTGCGCGATGATTTGCCGCCGTTGGAATTGCGCGATTTTCCCCGTCCGCCCGACGATAACGGTTTGGGCATGCACTTTTTGGCGGGCGGTTATTACGACGAAGCGGAATTGGACAAACAAATCGCGCGCTTGAAAGATTTGCATATCAAATGGGCGACGGTGGTGTACACGGACGAGAACCATCTTGAAATCGCCGCGCGCAAATTTTCCGAAGCGGGCATCTATGTCGTGTGGCGCAAAGCGCTGCGGCCCTATCAACGCTATTATAGTTGGAGCCGCGATATCGCGATTATCCAAAAATACGGTCTGCCGCCGTACATGCAGCTGTATAACGAACCCGAATTGCCGGCGGAGTGGGACGATAAAACAGAAGACATGGATTTGTATTTTGCCAATCTGCTCGCGGCGGCAAAGGATGTGTACAACGCGGGCGGCTATCCCGGCATCCAGTTTCTCGACCCTGACAATTTGCGCCGCTTTATTGACGAAATCTACGCGCGGCAAGGCGAGGCGCTATTCAAGCGCATGTTTTTTATTCCCCACGCCTACGGTCTGAATCATCCGCCCGATTACCAAGAGGATGAAAACGGCGCGTTGGGTTTTCGGACGTTCGCCACGATTTTTTTCAAACGGCTCGGTTACGTGCCGCCGTTCATTGTGGGCGAAGGCGGTTGGAAGGTGGGGTCCGCCGAAGACAATCGTTTCCCCGCCGTGACCGAAGAGCTGCACCGCGCGTACACGCTGGCGGTGTACGATTGGTTCCGCACCGGCAAATTGTCGCACGGCGGAAAATTACCCGACTATCTGTTTGCGTTCAATATGTGGATGCTGGCGGGCGCGGACGAGGCGGGCGCGTGGTACGACGCCTTTAACGGCAATCGCACGCTGACGATCGAGGCGGTGAAAAAGATTCCGCCGTTCGTGCGAAAATTTAGTTGGGACCAATAAGCGCTAAAACGTGAAACGTCATGGGCAAAGAGCCATGACGTTTTATGTTTCTCCCAAGACAAGTTTTACAATCACGCGCAGCGCGTTGAGCGTAAGCCAACGGCTCGGCGCGTTTTCCGGGTCGAACGGCGTCAAGAGCGCGGCGTTCAAATCGCGCTCCAACGTCCACTGCGCGCGCGCGTTTTGTTTGGCGACCAGACGCTCGACCAATGGCGCGAGCCGCGCGTCCGCCACGCAATCATATTCCGCCAACACACGCAAACAAAACAATTCATCGCGCGGGTCAAATTGCGGAAATCCGTAGGGAACGCTCGCTGTAGCAGCGTTCCCCGCCGCCGCTGTAGCGTTCCCCGCCGCCGCTGTAGCGTTCCCCGCCGCCGCTGTAGCGTTCCCCGCCGCCGCTGTAGCGTTCCCCGCCGCCGCTGTAGCGTTCCCGCTTGCCATAGCGTTCCCCGCCGCCGCGCACTCTTTTAATACGCGCGTTCCATTTTCCCGCGCCGCGCGCGCAATCGCGTCGTCGTGACAGAACGCACGCCAACCCCATAACGCGCACACGCGCGCCGCGAACGAATCTGCGCGCGCGATCAAGGCGCGCGCGGCGCGCAGGACCCGCGCGTCGTGCGCGTAACGGAAATAACCGAACGCGCGCAAAAGAAAACCCGTTTCGTCGGCGTCCAAACCCGCGAACGTGTCGTCGTCCCGCAGAAAGTTTTGCAAAATAAATTCGCACGCGCTGCGCGCGCGGCGGCTCGCGCGCGGAATGCCGAGCTCCGCCAACAGCGCGAGATTCCACAGCGTCGCGGTATAGCGCGGCTGCGCCAAATTTTCCGCGTCGCCCCAAAAACCGAATTCGTCTTGCGCGGCAAAAAGATTTTGGACCGGTTCGGAATACAAAACGCGTTCGCGCGCGGCGACGACGGCGGACGCGTCTTCGGGGCGATGCGCGAGGTCGAGTTGATACCAGAGCAGAATGGAAGGGTCGTCCGTTTCAAATAACCAGCGCGTGGGGTCGCAGCGGAGATATTTTTGCCACTGCGCGCGAGCGGAGGAATCGTTCATGCGGCGCGGCTCAACGGCTTGAGGTCGGCGCGCGCGGTTTGCGTTGGCGCGTCAAATTGTCGGCGGACGCGGCGCTTTGGGCTCGAACGCGCGGCGCGCGCGCGATCAACGGTTCGAGCGTCTGAATCATTTGCGCGAGGCGCGCGGCGCATTGCCGCGCGGTGTTTTCGTCCAACGTTTTGTACGGCGTCAATTCGTGTATGCGCGTCCAACTTTTGGTCCACTGTTCCGCCTCGATTTGACTGCCGAGCGCGTGCTTGATTTCAAACAGATGCGCGTCAAATAATTGCAGCAAGCGCGCGTTGGTCGCCGCGTCCGCTTCGCAGTGCAAACCGATTTCGAGCGCGTGAATTTCGCCGCCGCGCACCCAAACTTCGTAATGAATGTGGCGCTGTCCATAAAACAATTGAATCAGCGTATAGCGTTTCCATACGTGAAAATTGCGCCAGCGCGCGGGCAGTTGTTTGCGCGTCTCGTGCGCCACGCGGTCAAGAAACTCGTTGACGCGCATGAGCTATTTGGCGGGTTTGCTTGTCGAAACGGCGGCGTCCGGTTCGTCGGCGTCGTCGTCTTCCCAACCGATAATCCACACGCACAAACCGGCGAGCGCAATCGTCGCGACGACGAGCGCGGCGAACTGCGTCGGCAGCAGTCCGACATCTTTGGAAGCCCAAAGCAGAATCAGAACCATGCCGATGGCGAGGACAATCCACGCCGTAATGCGCGGATGTTTCGAGGCAAAAGTTTTTAGCGCGTTCATGGCATTGCAAAATTTTCAATTTTCAGATTTTGATTTTTATCTTGCGCGGTTTGACGCAATCGAGAATCGGCAATCGAAAATCGAAAATCGAAAATCAAATCGGTTTCGTCACAATCTCGCGCAGCTGTTTGGTGTACAGCGTCGCGTTGTCAATCAATAGCGGTTCGATGACGCTGCGCCACAATTTATGCAATTGCGCGACGTCGCTGCTTGCATACCCGGCGGTTTGCGCGGCGATGGCGGCGAGCTGCGCAGCGCGTTCAGGCACGACGATGGCGACGACTTCGCACGTCAGCGCGTTGGCTTGGGCTTGGATCGCTTCGAGCAGTAACGGGAACGCGCGCGCGGCATAGCCGTCGTTTTCCGCCCACAATTCGCGCACGATGGCGGCGAGATTTTCGGCTTGCCATGCCGCCAGCGCAATCGCATGGTCGTCCGTGTACGCGAGCCAATAACCGAATTTGCCAAACCGTTCCAGCATTTCTTCGCGCCCAATCGGTTCGGCGCGTCCCTCGATGCGCGCCAACAATTCCGAAAGCATGCGCGCGTCGGCGGGGCGCGCGCGGCGCACGCTCCATTCCGGTTCGCTCGGCGGCGCGGACTCGGCGGTTGGCGCGGGCATGGTAGTTTCCGGCGATTCCGGCGCGACGGATGCGGGTTCGATGTCGAGCGGCGTCGCAGGCGTTTCCGGCGATTCCGGCGCGACGGATGCGGGTTCGATGTCGAGCGGCGTCGCAGGCGTTTCCGGCGATTCCGATGCGGCGGGCGCGGGCTTGGCGGCTGTCGCGGGCGCGGACGTTTCCGGCGATTCCGGCGCGGCGGGCGCGAGACGCAGCCATTTTTGCAGCAGCGCGTTTTTGTCGCGCGCGATGGCGGGATTGATTTCGACGAACGCGCGCATGACTTGGACGCGCAGCGCTTCGATGCTGCCGCCGTTATCAATCGCCACGTTAGCGCGTTTCAATTTTTCATCCAACGCGGGCTGCGCGTTCAAACGCGCTTCGGCTTCGGCTTGACTCGCCCCGCGCTCTTGCATCAAACGGCGTTTCTGTTCCGCACGCGGCGCGGTGACGACCCACAGCGCGTCCATGAATTCATGGATGCCCGATTCGTACAATTTCACCGCTTCGACGACCAAAATCGCGTCGGCGGCGCCGGGTTCATTCAGCGCGTCGCGCACGAGCAAGGCAAGTTCCGTGCCGACCGCCGGATGCGTAATTTGTTCCAGCGTTTGCAATTTTGCCGCGTCGTCAAAAACCAGCGCGCCGAGTTTGCGCCGATCCACCGTGCCGTCGTACTGCAAAATATCATAGCCGAACGCTTGCACGAGTTGGCGCCACGCGGGCGAACCGCGCCGCAAGACCGCGTGCGCGACCAAATCCGCGTCAATGATGCGCGCGCCCAATTGCGCCAAAATGTCGCAGACCGTACTTTTGCCGGTGGCAACGTTGCCGGTAAGACCGATGAGATACACGGAAAAAATAACGTTTGAGGCGCAGCGACCAAGACGCAGGCAAAAATTTGATTTGCGCGTGCGGCTTGCGCGTTGTGCCTTAGAATTTTGGATGATACGGTACCGCGCCCGGCGGCGTGACGCTTGACGCTGCCGCGCCCAACGCTTGCGGCAGCACATTCGGCGTCGGATGGTCGAGATATTGCCGCGCGCGCCGATACCCTTGCTCCAGCATTTCCGCCGTGCGCGAAAAATCTTGCAGCTCTATATCCGCAAAAATATCGCCGAGCGAAATGTAATGCAGCGTAACGCCGGATTGCTCCAGCGCGCGTTGAATATCGCGCAGCGCCTGTTGATACGTCAGCACGCCGATAGATTTCAGCGCGATGGCGATGGCGCCCTTTTGATACGGGAACGGTCCGGGATTTTGCAAATCCAACGCATAGATTTCCGTCGCGCCGCGGTCAATGGCGACGCTGATGGGAACGTTCGCCACGACGCCGCCATCCACGAACTGATGCCCGTGAATCATTTCCGGGTCCCACACGACAGGCAGGGCGGTGCTGGCGAGACACGCCTCGAGCAATTGCGCGTGCGGGTCGTCGCCGTACAAATACAAGCGGCCCGTCTGCAAATCGGCGGCGGTCAAATACAATTTCGCGCCTAAATCGCCGAACGTCGTTACGCCGGACGGCAAATGCTTTTGAAAATTTTTCGCGCGCGCGCGGTCGTCGTCCAAACCGTTGCCGAAAAATGCCGCGCGCAGCAGCATGTACCATTTCGGTTTCGGAAAAATATCCGACGCTTTGGTGTCGAGCCACATTTGCGCCAGCCGTTCGTTCGTTTGCGGCGTCGGGTCGGCGGCGATAAAGGCGGCGTTCAACGCGCCCGCGCTCGTGCCGACGAGCAGCGCGGGCGCGATGCCGCGCTCAAACAACGCGCGCATCGCGCCGACCTGAATCGGTCCGCGATTTCCTCCGCCAGAAAGCGCCCAGCCAATCATGGGAATTTATGATTTGTGATTTATGATTGTCGCCGCGGCGGATTCAAAAAATCATAAATCGCAAATCCGAAATCATAAATCACTTTACCGTCGCTTGATACCCCAATGGCGCGAGTTCGAACCACGTGTTGCCCGGCTTGAGCGCGATTTCGCTGCCGTTGGCGTCGGTGAGTTTGATAAAATCGCCGAGCGTGGGGCGCTCCCAGCGCGCGTCAATTTTTACGCCGTCGCGAAATACTTGCGCCGCGCCGCCGCCCAGCAAATCCACAAACGCGCTGTACGAATTCAGCGTATCTTCGACAAAATCCGTCGGTTCATATTTTACATTCAAAACGACCAGATTCGACGTCGCAATTTGTTCGCTCGTCGCGTCGCCTTTTTGACACCCTTTGCCCCATACGCCGTTCAACGCGTATTGCTGCGTGTTGTGCGGCGCGCCATTGATAAAACGCAAATACTTGGCCGTCGCGGCATCGTAACGCCATTCAATCACGCCCGTCGCGTACGTGGGCCACGGTTTGTGGTCGAGCGCGATGCTCGTCGCGGGCGCGCCGCCGGGCGCGTCGTTCGAGAATTGAAAACCGCGCAGCGTCGGCGCGCCGCCTTGCCCTTTGGACGCAATGTAATCTTGGGCGTGTTCCACGCTCGATAAAACGCGCGTGCGCCAATCCGTGCCGTCAATACAAATCGTGCCGTTTTGTAAATCGCCGTCGAGATTGCGATTGAACCATGGCAATTGCGAAAACATGAAACGCGTGCCTTTGCTGCCGCCGGAACTGATGAGGATGCCGTCAAACATCGGCATCAGCGACGCGTTGATCGCGCGCGCGGAACGCAGCGGGCGAAAGCTGGCGTTCTGCCCCAAAAAGACGAGCGTGAAACGCGTCACCGCAAAGACCATGTTTTTCTGGTCAATCATTTCTTCAAACACCAAATCGGCTTGATTGAATCCGGCGTGAATGGCGCGCGCGTTCGGGTCGTTGCCGATGCGCGCCAGCACGGGGCGGCGCTGCAGCAGCGCGGGGTCGCTCGCTTCCAAACCGGTCAACGGATTCACATTCGCGGGGCGCGCGATTTGCGGCAGCGTCGGCGGCGCGATTTGTTTGAAATACTCGATCAACGGCGCCATCGTCCACACGGTCAAACCGCTGCCCGCCGGCGGCGCGTTATTTTTCGCCGCTAGAGTCGCGGCGGCTTGCGTCGCGCTCGGTTCGGGCGAAGGTTCGGGCGTGTCGGTCGGCAGCGGTGTGGTTGTGGGAATCAATTCGGTGGGCGTCGGCGCGTGCGTCGCCGTCGGAATGGGCGTGCGCGTGGCTCGACGCGTCGGCGCGGGCGTAGGCGTTGGTTCGGGACTGCACGCTGCAAAGGCGCCGAGTAAAAAAATTAGAATGAAAAATGAAAAAATGCCGCGCGGCATCGGCTGCTCCACGATAAAGTGACGTGATTATAACTGACGTGCCGCGCTCTTACAAACACGCCGCGCCGCGCAGGTTTCGGTTTGTTTTTCGCTTGTGATAATATCGCAGGGATGAAAAATGCCGTTTCGGCTTGGACGGCGCGCGGTCCGGTGGAACGCGTTCTGTGCGCGCTCGTCGCGCTCGCTTTGCTGGGTTATGCGGCGCTCACGCTCTGGCTCGCGTTCGGCGGGATATTTTTTCCGTACCAATTGGATTACGGCGAGGGCATTGTGCTGTGGTTTGCGCGGCAGCTCGCGCACGGACAGCCGATTTATTTTCCGTTGGGCGAACCGTACGCGACGAGCAATTATCCGCCGGTCTATTTGCTGTTGACGGCATTGGGCGACGGAATTTTTGGCGCGTCGTACGTGTGGGGCCGTTTTCTAAATCTCGCGGCGACGCTTTTGGCGACCGCGCTCGTCGTGCGTTTGACGCGCGGCGAAACGCGCGCGTGGCGCGCCGCGTTTTTGGCGGGATTGTTATTCTTGGGCTCGACGTTTGTCTATCATTGGGCGCCGCTCTTGCGCGTGGACATGTTGGGCTTGGCGTTCGCGCTGACGGGCATCTGGTGCGTGCGGCGCTGGGAGACGGGCGGCGGGCGCGCGCGTTGGTTGGGTTGGGCGATTCTATTTTTTCTCCTCGCGCTGTACACCAAACACTCGTTAGCGTTTGCGCCGCTCGCGGCGGTGGGCGCGATTTTTTTGCGCGACAAACGCGCGGCGCTGTGGTTCGCGCTTTTGCTCGGCGGCATCGGCGGCGCGCTGTTCGCGGCGCTGGACGTTTTGACGCGCGGCGGCTGGAGTTTTGGTTTGATTGCGGCGAACGCGACGGTGTGGACGCCGCGCGTGTTCCTGCCGCTGGTATCCGATTTTGTGACGACCTACGCGGCGATCTTGATTCTCGGCGCGGCGGGTTGGGGCGCGCGCGTACGGCGCGCGTGGCGCGCGCGCGACGCGCGGAAAATCGGCGTCTTGGAAATTTACGCGGCGGCGGCGTTCGCTTCGATTTTTTTGGCGGGACGCGAAGGCGCGTGGGAAAATTATTTTTTCGAAGCGCTCGCCATGACGTGCGTCTGGGCGGGCATCGCGCTCGCGCAGTGGTTCCGGCTGCCGCGCGCGCGTTGGGCGGCGTACGGCTTGTTGTTAATACAGCTCGGATTGTTTGTGCCGCAGCACGACCCGCGCATCGCGCAGCGTTTGTTTGACGAAACGCGCGCGGCAAACGAACGCGTCGCGCCGTTGATCCGCGCGGCGCAAGGCGACATGATTTCCGAAGACATGGGTTTGCTGGCGACGAACGGCAAACCGGTGATCTATTATACGTTTCCCTACAGCACGCTCGCGCGCGCGGGCAAATGGGACCAGCGCTGGGAAATCGAAAATTTGCGCGCGGGCAAATTTTCGCTCGTCGTTCTGCGGCAAGGCACCGCGACGGACGTTGATCATTTCGGCAATTTCACGCGCGCGTTTCTGTCGGCGCTGCATTACGAATACGATTTGATCTTTCAGGACGCGCTGTACCAAGTGTACGCGCCCGCGCCGCTGCAATTTTTTGAACCGCGCGCGACATTTGGCGCTTTGTTTGAATTGGTCGGTTGGAGCGTTGAACCGCCGACGCTGCGCGCGGGCGAGACCATGAAGGCGACGTTGGCGTGGCGCGCGCTGCAAAAACCGCCGACGCGCTACACCGCTTTTGTCCATTTGGAAGACGCAAACGGCGGCGTAATCGCGCAAGACGACCACGAACCGCAGCAGGGCGCGTATCCGACGACGCGTTGGGCGCAGGATGAAATAACGCGCGAGATTTTTCGTCTAAAAATTCCGCCGAATCTTCCGGCGGGCGAATATGTTTTGCGCGCGGGCTGGTACGAAACGGCGTCGCAAGACCGTTTGAGTTTGCCCGACGGCGCGGATTTTGTGGAATTGAAAAAATTCGTCGTACCGTAAACGCGTCAGCCCGCGACTGCCGTTGGGGTCGTGACCGGCGTCGGCGCAGGACAGCCAAAATTGCGTAACAGCTGCGTCGCGCGCGCGTTCGTCGCGTCCAGCGCTAACGCTTGTCGCAGCAGCGCGCAGCCGCGCGTCGGGTCGTACTTGAAGGCGAAATTTGCCAGCTGCACCAACATCTCGGCTTGTTCGAGCGGGCGCGCGTTCGCGCCATAGATTTGCGCCGCGCGTTCGTATTCGGCGCGCGCGGCGTTTTCATCTTGCAGCGCAAAATAATAACCCCACGCGAGCAAGCGATGCGGTTCCGCCGCGTTAGGGTATTGGCGCGCCAGGTCCAAGAGTCGTACGCGCGCACATTCGAATGCGCGCGTGTGGTCGGGGCGCGTGCCGTCCAATGCGCGGAGTTGACTGACGCCCCAGCAGTCCGAGAGGATTTGTTGGAGAATGGTTTCGGCGGTGGGAAGGGGCGTGGGCGCAGGCATTTCGGCGGTACAGCTCGCGCTCAAGCCGAGCAAACCGATGTACCCGCATAGAACGATTACGCGTAACACTGCAATATCGTATCGCAATCCGGCGCGGCGTCAAAACGCTGGCGCGGCAAAAAATCAAGTTGTTCCGACGAGCTGCGCGGCGGCGCGACGGAGATATTGACGCTGAATTTTTTTGTGCAGCGCGCCCTGCGTGATATTGTACAGCGCGACGCCGTTCTTGCCGAAAGACGCGACCAGCCGCGGCGGAAAGCGGCGAATGGACGAATAAAGTTTGAGCGCCTCGTTCTGCCATTCCGCGCCGATATAAAAACGTCCGCCGTAATGGACGCCGTGCGCGAGCAGAAAACCGCCCGCAATGCGCCAACTGGTTTCGGCGCGCTGCGCGTTCACCAAAACTTCCGGCTCGGCAAAAATCATCGCGGTCTTGCCCATTGGCAGATGCAATTGCACCGTGTGCGCGTCGGCTTGGACCTGGACCGGCACGATGCCGGCGCGGGTAACGGTTTCCAAATACAAACGCATCAGCGTTTGCGCCAGCGCGTCGTCCAGCGCGAAATTCGTTCGCAATTGCGCGCGCGGCAGCAGCAGCCAATCATCCACGTCCAATTTATTTTGCGCGTCAAAACGGTAATGATGTTCGACCGTGAACGACATGGCGCGATTGTAGCATTGTGAAGGACGATGGGCAAATTGAATCGCGTAGGCGCGCGACGCGATATGTTATAATTCCCGCGTGCGTTCCGAACAACTCTCCATTCTCATCCCCGCCTTGAACGAAGCCGCGACGATTGGCGATGTGCTCGCGCAATTGCGCGCCGAATACCCCGACGCGGAAATTTTGGTCGTTGACGACGGTTCGACGGACGCGACCGCGACGCTGGCGGAAGCGGCGACGGCGCGCGTGATTCGCCATCCCTACAACAAGGGCAACGGCGCGGCGGTGAAAACCGGTCTGCGGAACGCGACGCGCGAGGTGGTCGTCATTTTTGACGCGGACGGACAGCATGACGCGGCGGATATTGCAAAAATCGTCAGTCCAATCGGCGCGTACGATTTGGTCGTCGGCGCGCGCGATGAAAATTCGCAGACCGATTTTGGACGCCGCCTGTATCATCACGTTTTGAATCTGCTCGCCACGTATTTGGCGGGACTGCCCGTGCCGGACGCGACGTCGGGTTTTCGCGCGGCGCGGCGCGCGGACCTGCTGCAATTCATTCATCTGCTGCCCAACGGCTTTTCGACGCCGGTGACGACGACGCTCGCTTTTACCAAAGCGGGGTATTCCGTCAAGTTTCTTCCGACGACGATGCTCAAACGGCAGGGCGGCGTGAGCAAAATCAAACCGGTGCGCGACGGCACGCGCTTTATCATTATCGCGTTTCGCATGAGCACCATGTTTGCGCCGATGAAATTATTTTTGCCCGTCAGCGCGGCGCTGTTTGTGATTGCGCTCGCGTACACGATTCTGGATATCGTGTTTTTCACGCACCGGCTGTACATCACCAATTCGGCGGTGCTGCTTTTTACGATGACGATATTGATTTTCCTCATCGGTCTCGTCGCCGAACAAATCGCCGCGCTGCGCTTTGAACGCGTGGAAAAAGACTGACCGCGCCGTGCGCGCGGCGCGCTAAATTGCCATCATGAAATTCATTAAACGACATCAAACTCTTGCGCGCGCGCTCGGCGCGCTGGCGTTAATCGCGTTCGTCCTCTGGCTCAAGGTGGATTTGAACGCGGCGTTTGAAATTTTGCGCGCGGCGAATTTGTGGTGGGTCGGCTTGGCGCTGTTGGGCTTTGTGCCGTTCTTGCTCGTCAAGGCGTGGCGTTGGCAGATTATTTTGCGCGACCTCGGCGTGCCGATTCCCTTCCGCGAGGCGGCGCGGCTGTACGCGTTGGGTTTGGGCGCGGGCATGTTGACGCCGGGCAATGTGGGCGACGCCGTCAAAGTCGCGTATTTCCGCGAGCGCGGATTCAGCGAATCGGTCATTTCCGTCGTCCTGGACCGCATCTGGGACGTTTTGATTTTGCTTTTGCTCGCGGGCAGCGGCGTATTCATGTTTTCGCAAATCGCGGCGGGGCAGTGGCTCACGCTCGCGCTGTTGATTGGCGGAACGTTGGCGGCGCTGTTCATTACGATTCATCCGCGCACGCAGCGCTGGCTCTTTGCCTTTTTTATGCGCTTGCGTAAAAAACAAACGACGGTCGCCTACACGCCCGCGACGTTGACGCCCCAGCAGGTATTGGCGCAATTTGCGTTGAGCGTATTGGCGACGTTGGTGGTGTACGCGCGTTTATTTTGCATCGCCGTCGCGCTGGGCATTTGGCTGCCGCCCTTGCCGTTCGTCGCCGCCATGTCGCTGTCGAGCGTCGCGCAATTGGTCTCGGTCCTTCCCGGCGGCGTGGGACCCCGCGAAGCGTTATTGATTTTGCTCGCGCCCGCGCTCGGCATTTCTTCCGCGCAAGCGCTCGCGCTCGCCGCGCTCATGTTTTTGCTCCAACTGCAAAACGGCATCGTCGGTTTCGGCGTGTGGCTCGTCGAGAAACCGGCGGCGGTTGCCCCGCGTTCGCAAGGCGTCGAAACGGATGCGGCGTCCGCGCAAATCGTCAAGCAAAAATCCGAAATCTGAAATCAAAATGCGCGTTCTCATGCTCACGTCGTCGTATCCAAAATTTCGCGGCGATACGACGGCGCCTTTTATCGAATCCATCGCCACGCACATTGCGGCGCAGGGCGTCGAAACGCACGTCGTTCTTCCCGAACACCGCGAATTGAAACGCGGCGCGATGGAGGACGGCGTGCATTTTTATCCGTACCGTTACGCGCCGCGTCCGGAATGGACGCGGTGGGGTTACGCCGAAGCGCTGCGCGCGGACGTGAAATTGAAACGCGGCGTGTACGCGCTCGCGCCGCTCGCGCTCGCGTCGTCGTTTCAAAAAATGATGCAGCTCACGGCGCGCGCGCAATTCGACGTTTTGCACGCGCACTGGGTTTTGCCCAACGCGCCCGCCGCCGCGCTCGTCGCGCAGCGCCGCCGCCTGCCGTTGGTGATTTCGATGCACGGCAGCGACGTATTCATGGCGGAAAAAAATCGCGCGTTCGGCGCGGCGGCGCGTTGGTGTTTTGACCGCGCCGCGCAATTGACCGCGTGCAGCGACGAATTGATGCAGCGCGCGCTCGCGCTCGGCGCGGACGAAAACAAAACGGAATGGATTCCGTACGGCGCGGACGCGAAAGCGTTTCAGGTTCATCCCGCCGACGCGCAGCGCGTGCGCGCGCAATTGCGTTTGCAAGACGACGATGTGCTGATTTTGGCGGTGGGGCGCTTGGTTTATAAAAAAGGGTTCGAGTTTCTCATCGCCGCCATGCCGCGCGTTTTAGAGCGCGCGCCGCGCGCGCGTTTGGTCATTGTCGGCTATGGCGATTTGCGCGCGGAATTGGAAACGCAAGCGCGCGCGTTGGGTTTGAACGGCTGCGTGACGTTTGCGGGCCGCGTGGCGCGCGAACAGATTCCGGCGTACTTTGGCGCGGCGGACATTGTGAGCGTGCCGTCGGTGCGCGACGACGCGGGCAATGTGGATGGTTTGCCGAACGTTTTGCTCGAAGGCATGGCGGCGGGCAAAGCGTTGGTGGCGAGCGCTATCGCGGGTTTTCCCGACGTGATTGAACACAATGTGAGCGGCGTGTTGACGCCGGAAAAAAATCCCGTCGCGTTGGCGGACGCGCTGACGCGGCTGGCGGGCGACGCGCGGCTGCGCGAACAGTTGGGCGGCGCCGCGCGCGCCCAGGTGCATGAAAATTTGAATTGGGAAAACGTCGCGCGCAAATTTATACGCGTGTACGCGCGCGCGTTGAAGCGAGAAAAAACGACAAGGAGCAGTGATTGATGCGCTATCGTTCACTTGGCAATTCTGGCGTACAGGTTTCGGTCATTGGCGTCGGCTGCAACCGCATCGGACGCACGGTACATTTGCAGGGCGCCAAAGAGATTGTAAAACGCGCGCTGGATCATGGCGTCAATTTTTTTGATACGGCGGATGTGTACGGCGATCCGCCCGGCAATTCGGAAACGCTGTTGGGCGAAGCGTTCGCGGGCTTGTGGGATCGCATCGTCGTCGCGACCAAAGTGCGTTCCAAAATGGGCGAGGGCGTGAACGACCGCGGCGCGTCGCGCTATCACATCATGCACGGCGTCGAAAATAGTTTGCGCCGTTTGAAAACCGACCACATTGATTTGTATTACATTCACGAATGGGACGCGCAGACGCCGTTGGAAGAAACGCTGCGCGCGTTGGAGGATTTGACGCAAAGCGGCAAAGTGCGCTATATCGGCGCGAGCAATTTCACGGGCTGGCAGTTGGCGCGCGCGCAGGCGCTGTCCGAGCTGCGCGGCTGGAATTCGTTTGTCGTGTCGCAAGAAGAATATCACATGTTCCAACGCGATTTGGAACGCGAAGTGATTCCCTATGCGCGCTATGCCAAGCTGGGCATCGTGCCGTACTTTCCGTTGGCGGGCGGTTTGCTCACGGGCAAATACCGACGCGGCGACGCCATCAGTTCGACGCGCGCGAGTTATGTGACGCCGTTTCTCACCGAACGCAATTTTGAAATTCTCGACCAATTGCGGACGTTCGCGGCAGAACATGATCATTCGATGGGCGAGTTGGCGATGGCGTGGCTGCTGGCGGAACCGCAGGTGTGTTCGGTGATTTCGGGCGCGACGAGCGCGGAACAGGTGACGGCGAACGCGCAAGCGAGCGCATGGCAGCTGACGACGGACGAATACAAAACGCTGCGCGAGATTTTAGAAGCGTAATTTATGCGTCATTGCGCGCGGCGCGGGAAATTTTCAACTCCTCGCGCGGTTCGGAATGACCGTCGCATTGCATGAGCAAACTCAATCCCGTTTTCGCGCCGCCGGCGTTGTCGCCGCAAGAACAAATGGCGTACTATGTGAAACGCGTCGCGTCGCGCGTGCACCCCGCGTCGCTGGAAAAAATCCGCGCGCGCGTCGGCGCTTTGAATTTGGATTTTAGCGCCGACGAAATTTTTATTCTCGCCGCGCTGGACAATCCGCGCCGCGTGCAGTGGTTCCTCGACCACGAAGTGTATTACAACAACGACCACGCGCATCCCGATCAAGAAGAGACGTCGCTGCCGCCGCGCATGGTTTTGCGTACGGGCATGGCGCACTGTTTCGAAGGCGCGCTCTTGGCGTACGCGATCAATTATTTGCACGGGTTCGAGCCGCGCTGGCTGATGTTGGAAGGCACGCGCGACGTGGACCACAATCTCGTCGTGTATCAGGACAAGCACGCGGCGCGCTGGGGCTGCAACGCTCATTCGGGTTATCCGCATCTCGGCGGACGCGCGCCGGAATTTTTTACGCTGCGCGAACTCGCGGAAACGTACTATCCGCATTATTACAGCGGTTACACCAACGACCCGCGCGATTTGACCATCATTGGCTATTCCGAGCCGGTGGACCTGACGCCAAAATTTGGGGTGCAATGGATGGCGCAATTGGAACCGACGTGGGATTTGTACTATTTGCTGGTGGACGATGCGTGGACGTTTCATCAAATGACGCCGCCCTACGGCGCGCAGTATCGTCATCCGCGCGAAACGCATTTGTACATGTCCATTACGGCGTTAAAGAAGGGTTGGATTGAAACGACGCCGCGCGTGCGGGTGAATGAAAATAATTTGCCGCCGGACGCGCAAACGCTCTGGCATGAGTTTTGGAAAACGTTCGACCCTGAAGGGCATTTGCCGCGCGGACGCGCCGCCGAACTCGAAGGCGAATTTTATCGGCTCACCGGCACGACGCCGATTGATTTGAATTTCAACGCCGAAGAAATCGGTTATTTTTTGGACAAAGGGTATCGCGTGGAACAGTTGTTGACGGGAGCGTAAAGATGGCGCGGATCGCGATTGATTTGTCGCACGAACAGCGCGAATGGTACGGGTATTATCCATCGCTCGTGAGCCAAACGCGCGCGTTGACCGCGCACGTCTTTGAACCGATTGAAAAAGGCAAAGCGTTGGACGCGGCGACGCTGGCGCCGTACGACGCGTTGATTCTGGCGCTGCCGTGTAACGTGGAATTGGGCGCGGATGAAATCAACGCCGTGCGCGCATGGGTGACGGAAGAGGGCAAGGGAATTTTTCTGCTCTCGGCGTATTCGGGCGACGCGCATCATCGCACGAACTTGAACGCGTTGGCGCGTCCGCTCGGCGTGCGCTTTAATGAAGATGTGATCTTGCCGTCCGCCTGTACGAGCGACGAGGACGGACACGCGCAAGTGTACGACCGCGGCGCAAACGCTCGATACGTTGTGCGCGTCGCCGCATCCCATTTCAGTTTCGCGCTGCACCCATTGGCGCGAAATATCCAAACGCTCGGTTTTCTTTCGACGTGTTCGTTGAATGTGTCCAATCCCCAGCTGCAATTTTGGGCGGCGAGTCCGCCGGACAGCGCGACGCTCGAACCTGCGTCGCCGATTCGCAACAGCAAGGGCTGGATCATGAAAATCAACTGGGCGTTGAGCGCGCACAAAAGCGCGATTCTGTTGGCGGCGGGCAGGGCGGATTCCGGCAAAATCGTCGCGTGCGGTTCGTGGAAATTGTGGCTGCCGGAATTGTTGGCGAGTCAGAGCGTGGACAATGCGCGGTTATTTGAAAATATAATCGAGTGGTTGGCGCAAAAAAATTGACGCTGCGGCGTCAATTTTTTTTGGTTACTTTTTTTACCTTGCCCCCGCTTGCGACCCACAATGCCTGCCCCACTTGCTGCGCGTTCCAATCCTCTTGGCATTTTTTTAATGCGCGCGCTTTTTCTCGCAGCGCGTCCGCGTATTTCCAATAATATGACGGCGTGAACGCGATTTTGCCGAGCGCGGGAATCTGCGCCGCAATCCATTCGTCGAAAAACGGATAGAGGTCGGGACGATACGCGGCGAGCGCGGCGGACGCAGTGGCGGGTCCCACGCCGTCGAGTTCGCTCAATAGCTGAATCGGTTTTTTGTACTCTTTGGACGCGGTCGGAACGTTGGCGTCCAAGTCCCGCGCGGCGGCGAACGCGTCTTGCGCGTGCCGTTCCACCACGCGCGCATCCGTCGCTTCGATGCGGCGGCGGTTGGTTTCGCGCCAGTCGCCGCGTTTCATTTTCCAATGCAAAATGTCCAGGAATTCCGCTTTGGTCACGAACGCGGGCGCGCGCGCGGCGATGCGGCGCGGCAATTCATTTTGATACCACGCGTCGAGCTCGGCGAGTTGATTCACCTTGAGCGCGCGCAGCCGCGCGTCGTACTGCGCCAAGGCGTCGCGCCATTCCCCACAATTGACGGATGCGTAAAGTTTCATCAGAATACAATGCGCCTCGGCGCCGACAATCTTTTTTTACCATGACGTGCGCACGCGCTGCGGATTCTCATTTCTTGACGACGATGGGCAGTCCCGCGTTTTCCCACGCCACCATGCCGCCTTGCAGATTGTACAAATTCGTGTAACCTTTTTTCACCAACTCTTTCGCCGCAATGGTACTCATGCGGTCCGAACGACAGTACAAAACAATTTTCGCGTTTTTGTCGGCGGGCAGTTTGCCGAGATTTTCGTCCAACGCGTCGTACGGCACGAACGCGTCGGTCGGTTCAATTTCGCCTTCGTACGGAATGTGCGTGTTGACGAAAACAAAATCTTTGTGTTGCAACATTGCGTTCAATTCTTGCGCGGTGATATTGGTGAACGTACCGCCGTCGGTTTGAATGACAACGCCAACGCCGCCGGGCGCGGCGGGCGCGGACGCATTGCCGGCGCACGCGACCGCGAGCGGAATGAGAAACAGTAACGCGCTAATGGACAAAAAAAATCGCTGCATGTTTTTTCCTTTATAGATTCCATCGCGGCGGCGCCGCAAATTTCAGATTTGCGGTACGAAACCCGCCGCTTTTTTTTCGCTTGATCAAGAGCGGATTGACCGCGCGTCGTTTATAATGCTTGCGCGGCGTCATTGTCAAATGGTTTGTATTGTAACGCAAACGGCTCAAATATGTTCCAAACGACTCTGCAAAACGTTACGCAATTATTGAGCGCCAACCCGCTACTGCTGTTGTTTGTGATTGCGGCGCTCAGCTATCCGCTCGGGCGGCTAAAAATTTTCGGCGTGAGTTTGGGCGTGGCGGCGGTCTTGTTTGTGGGGCTCGGCATCGGCGCGCTCGACCCGAATCTGAAACTGCCGGAAATTGTGTACAACCTCGGTCTCGTCATTTTTGTGTACACCATCGGTTTGAGCGGCGGACCCGGATTTTTCGCGTCGTTTCGCGGCAAAGGCGTGCGCGACAATTTGTTGGTCGCCGCCGCGTTGGGCGCGGCGGCGGCGGCAATTTATTTTTTCGCGCGCGCGGCGGACGTTTCCGGTCCCGTCGCGGCGGGCCTGTTCACCGGCGCGCTGACGAATACGCCCGCGCTCGCGGCGGCTTTGGAATTTCTCAAAGGCAGCGCGCCGGCGGCGCAATTGGACGCGGCGCTGGCGGAGCCGGTGTTGGGTTATTCGCTGACGTATCCGATGGGCATTATCGGCGTGATTGTGGTCTTGGCGTTTTTTACGCGCATGTGGCGCGTCAATTATGTCGCGGACGCGCAGCGCGTGCGCGCCGCCAAAACCTCGCAGCGTTTGGTCACGCGCACCATCCGCGTCACGCGCCCGGAAAGCGCGGGGCAAACGATTGAACAATTGATGAAAGCGAACGGCTGGGCGGTGTTATTCGGACGTTGGAAACACGCGGATCATTTGGCGCTCGCGACGGCGGCGACGGTTTTGCGCGTCAACGATCTCGCCAGCGTCATTGGCGCGCCCGAAGAGGTGGAACGCGTGCGCGCGGCGCTGGGCGAATACGACGAAGAAGCGTTGGAACTCGACCGTACGGAAATGGATTATCGCCGCATTTTTGTCTCGAATCCCCAAGTGGTCGGCGTGCGGTTGCGCGATTTGAATATCCCCCAACAATTCGGCGCGCTGATTACGCGCATCCGCCGCGGCGACGTGGAATTTCTCGCGCGCGACGACATGACTTTGGAATTGGGCGACCGCGTGCGCGTGGTGACGCGGCGCGAAAACATGGGCAGCGTGAGTCAATTTTTCGGCGACTCGTTCAAAGCGCTGGGCGAAATTGACGTTTTGTCGTTCAGTCTGGGCCTCGCGCTCGGCATCCTCGTCGGTCAAATTCCGATTCCTTTGCCCGGCGGCATTGTATTCCAACTCGGCACGGCGGGCGGACCGCTCGTCGTCGCGCTAATTCTCGGCGCGCTCGAACGCACGGGCCCCATCGTGTGGACGCTGCCGTACAACGCGAATTTAACGCTGCGCCAAATCGGTTTGATTTTATTTCTAGCGGGCGTCGGCACGCGCGCGGGCTATGCGTTCGTTTCGACTTTGCTGCAAGGCGACGGTTTGATTCTGTTTGGCGCGGGCGCGGCGTTGACGATGGGCGTCACCGCTTTGACGCTGTTCATCGGCTATCGCTTTTTGAAAATTCCGATGAACCTGCTATTGGGCATGATTGCGGGCATGCAAACGAATCCCGCGATTTTGGGTTTTGCCAACGAGGAAACGGGCGGCGATTTGCCGAATCTCGGCTATGCGACAGTCTATCCGTTGGCGACGATCATGAAAATTATTTTGGCGCAAGTTCTGCTGGTTTTTTTGCGCTGAAAGAAAAACGCGCCTCAAGGCGCGTCTTTACAATCCCACCACGCGCATTTCTTTGGGATATTCCACCGTCACGCCAAAATCAATCTGCGCCTTGCCGCCCTTTTTGATTTCGACCTGCCACGTTAATTCGCCCCGTTCGTTTTGTTCCGTCGGTTTCGGATTGGCTTCGCGCAATTTGACCTTGATGTCGGCGTGCTGCGAAACGGGAATCTGGTCCAGCACGGTCACACGCGCGCTGTCGAGCGAAGGATTTTCGACGACGATGCGGTACGCCAATGCCGCGCCCGCCGTGTTGCCCATCAACCCGGTCTTGTTGACCTCGCGCTGCGTTTCTTGACGCGTCACGCGCAAGCGCGGTTCCGCGCCGAGAAACAATTCCACCTCTTGATTCGGCGCGACGGTTTCCAGCGCGCGCGCGCCGACAAAATCTTGGGCGTGATACAGCGACGCTTCGCCGGGCAGCATCAGATATTCGGACGCGTTTTTGAATTTCGCGCGCACGAACGCCTGCTCGGCGGCTTTGGGCGCGCAAAAATAATCGAGCGCGGCGTCAAATTGCAAACGCGCAATCTGAACTTGGCGCGGTTCGCCGTCCGCGGGCAGCGCGCGCGGCGCGTTGATTTTATACGTCACGCTCGGACCGCCGCTCTCGACTTGGGCGAGATCGTGCGCCATTTCCTCCATCGCGGGCGCGGCTGCCATCATCATTTCGGCGGGCGCGGCAGCCATGGTCGGCATGGGCCCGCGCGCTTTGAATTGACGCGGCTGCGGCGGCTGATACATGTCAAGGCGCCACGGCGGCAGTTCCGGTTTATCAATGCCCGTCTCCAACGTTGCGGTGGAAAGCGTCAGTTCGTACGGCGCGTTCCAAGCTTCGCCCGTTTCCTGCCGCACCTGCGCGAGATAATTCCATTCGAGCCGATTATTTTCGAGGCGCGCGTCGTACAACGCGTCCCAACTCGCGCCGCGCACGTTATACGTCAGTTCGAGCGTGAGCGCGCCCGCGGCGGCGACGTCGAGATTCAGCTGCGCGTCGTACGTTTGACGTTTGGCGGCGTTTTGAAATTTTTCCGCCTCTTGACGCGCCGCGTCAATTTGTTTTTGCAGCGCGCGGCGGCGCACGTTCAAATCGCGCAGCGCGTTCGACGCCGCTTCGTACGAATTACTCAAATAATCGAGCGCGCTGGTCAAACCTTCCAGCGAAAGTTTGCCGCGCGCGAGATTGCGCGCAAAATTGTCGCCGCCCTGTTCGCCGATATTTTTTACGACGTTCAAACGCGTTTGCCACGCTTCCGCTTCGTCCGCGTAAATTTTGTCTTGGTCGAGCAGCGTTTGCAAAGCGTCTTGGGCGGCTTGCGCGGCGCCTGGCGGAACGGCGTCGAGAAAACGGCGTTCCAACTGCACGCCGCCGAGCCGCGCCGCGCCGCTGCCGCGCGCCCGCAGCGAATCTTTTTCGAGCGTGGGCGGCAGGTTGGAAATTGTGACCGTGTGCGCGCCGGGTTCGAGCGTCAGCGTCCCCGCGCGCGTCACGCGCGCGCGGTCAGGAAAAACGGTTACGGCCGTAATGCGCGTTTCCAGAGTGGGCATACAGTTTCCTTTCTTGATCCGCTTTCGGGAATCAGGTTCGCCGTCATTGCGCAAACGGCGCAAAAATTTCGCGTTGATCGCTAGAGCGCTAGAATGTCCAAGCATTATCCATTGAATCAACTATTTTGCAAGCGCCTTGCAGGATACAACTGGGGCTGTAAGACCCCAAGCGTTTTTGACGCGTTACGCGACTCGATGGGCAAGCTCGCGTAAAACGCTTGGGGTCTTTGACAGCGCTCCACGATACAACCGAGAGGAGGCGTGCGATGAAAATTGTTATCGCCGGCGGAACGGGTTTGATTGGTTCGGCGCTCGTCCAACTGTTGACGCAAGACAATCATCAAGTGATCGTCTTGACGCGCGCGCCCGAACGCGCGCCGCACGCGGGCGCGTCTATTCAATACGCGCGTTGGGACGGACGGACCGCGCTGGGATGGGCGCAGCACGCCGAGGGCGCGGACGCGCTGGTGCATCTGGCTGGCGAACCGATTGCGCCGCTGCCGTGGTGGTGGCGCAAGCGCCGCGAGAAAATTCGCGCGAGCCGCGTTCAGGCGGGGCAGGCGCTCGTGGACGCGGTGCAGCAAGCGAAAAACAAACCGCGCGCGGTCTTGCAAGCGTCCGCGATTGGGTATTACGGTTTGCACGGCGACGAAACGCTGGACGAACGCGCGGCGGCGGGCAAGGATTTTTTGGCGAGCGTGTGCGTGGATTGGGAAAACGCAACGCAAGCGGTCGAAGCGTTGGGCGTGCGCCGCGTCGTATTTCGCACCGGTTTGGTCTTGGCGCGCGACGGCGGCGTTTTGCCGCTCATGGCGCTGCCGTTCCGTTTTTTTGTCGGCGGCAAATTGGGCGGCGGACGACAGTGGATGTCGTGGATTCACATCGCCGACGAAAGCGCCGCCTTGAAATTTTTGATTGAACGACAAGATGCGCGCGGCGCGTTCAATCTCACCGCGCCGCATCCGACGCGCAATCAGGATTTTGCCCGCGCGTTGGGCCAAGCGTTGGGGCGGCCCTCGCTCATTCCCACGCCGGGGTTCGCCATGAAAATTCCGTTTGGCGAAATGGCGGATTTGATGCTGCTCAATGGTCAGCGCGTCGCGCCCGCGCATTTGCAGCGACTCGGTTTTGAATTTCGCTATCCGACGCTCGCGCCCGCGCTCGCCGCTTTGCGCCTTTGAATTTTTCCGTCCGCGCGACGCGGCAATAAAAAATATGCGCGTTCAAACCTTGCGCCGGCGCTCACGCCGCGCAAGGTTTGATTTTTTATTTGACAATTCGTCCTGTCTCTTTTACTATATGCGCTGCATATAGTTATGACTCCGCTTTTGCCCCTGCTCGGATTGATTCTGCGCGGCGACGCTTACGGCTATGAACTCAAACAGATTGTGACGTCCGAGTTCGACCCGCACTGGCGCATTGATTTCGCGCAGCTCTATCGTTCCCTCGCCAAATTGGAAGCGCAAGGTTTCGTCCGCGCGCGGCTGGCTGCGAGCGCGGAGGGGCCCGCACGCACAATTTACCGCGCCACCGCGCGCGGTCGGCGCGCGTTTGAAACGTGGCTTGCCGAACCCGCCGCGGCGCAAGCGGAATTTTGGGTCAAGGCGCGTTTGGCGGCGACGCTCGGTTATGACGCCGCCGCGCTGCCGCTGCAGCTTGTCGGCAGCGACGATCCGCTGCTCAATTATGGCGCGCGCGCCGCGCTGGTGACGCCGCAGGTGATGGGCAGTATGGCGGGGCTCGACGCGTTGGCGGCGCAAACGGCGGACATTGCTTCGACGCATCTGCGCGATTTAGAAGCGCGCGAATACAATCTCGCGTTCGTGCAGCGCTTGATTCCCGAAGAGGATATTTTGCTCGTGAATTTCGCGGTGCGCGAATACGGTCTGCTCGTCGCGCGCGGCAATCCGAAAAAAATTCGCGGCGTGCGCGATTTGGCGCGCCAACGCGTGCGGATGTTGAATCGGCCGCGCGGCGCGGGCGCGCGCTTGTGGCTGTATCAGCATTTGCGCGCGGCGCATCTCGACCCCGCGCAGCTGCGCGGTTGGCAAGATACGGCGGCGACGTACGACGCGTTGGCGGCGGCGTTGGAGCAAAATAGCGCGGACGCGGGCCCCGGTTTGCGCGTCACCGCCGCGCAGCGCGGTTTGGATTTTATTCCGTTAGGCGAAGAACGTTTTGATTTGGCGATGCCGCGCCGCGTGTACGAATCCGCGCGCGCGTCAAAATTGTTCGACCAATTTCATTCCACCGCTTTTCGCGCGCACGCGTCCGCGCTGCACGGGTACGACCTTTCGCGGCTCGGACGCGTTGTCGGCGAAAGTAAATTTGGACGCGCGGCATTACGTCAAGGCAATCCCACCCCACGCGTAACGTCGCGCGCGAGGAGCTCACCATGAAGCATTTTTCGTTTTGGTTAATTCTGTTGACGATTTTGGCGACGGTCGCGGGCTGCGCGACCGCGACGCCGACGGCAGTTCCGCCGACGGCTGCGCCGCAGCCCAGCTCTGCCCCCGCTCCGACCCAAGCGTCCGCGAGCGCGTGCGCGCTGCGTTTGGCGACGACGACCAGCACCGCCGATTCCGGTTTGTTGTCGGCGATTCTGCCGGACTTTGAAAAACAGTTCAACTGCAAAGTGGATGTGGTGGCGGTTGGCACGGGTCAGGCGCTCGAAATCGGCAGCAAGGGCGACGCGGACGTAGTTTTGGTTCACGCGCGCAAGAGCGAAGATAAATTTGTCGCGGACGGCAATGCCAAAGAACGTTTTGACGTGATGTATAACGATTTTATCGTCGTCGGACCCAAAGACGACCCCGCCAAGATTTCCGGGTTAGCGTCCTCCGTCGAAGCGTTCAAGCTGATTGCGGACAAGCAAGCGGCATTTGCCAGTCGCGGCGACAAGAGCGGCACCAACAGCAAAGAGCTGAGTATTTGGGCGAGCGCGGGCATTACGCCGACCAAAGAAATGGCGTGGTACAACGCGTTGGGGCAAGGCATGGGCGAAACGCTTTTGACTGCCAATGAAAAAGGGATGTACACCTTGACCGACCGCGGCACCTATTTGGCGATGCGCGATAAATTGCCCAATCTCGTCGTTATTTTGGGCGGCAATTCGCTGGCGGAAAATCAAGACAAAGCGCTGCTCAATTTTTATGGCGTCATGGCGGTCAATCCCGACAAGCATCCGGGCGTGCAATTTGACATGGCGATGAATTTCATAAAATGGATTACAGCGCCCGCCACCCAAAAAATGATTGGAGAGTTTGGCGCGGATAAATTCGGGCAGCCGCTCTTTTATCCGAACGCCAAGCAATAAGGAGTCTGTATGCTCAGCGCACGCAATCAACTCAAAGGCACGATCAAGTCCATTAAACTTGGCAACATCATGGCTGAAGTGCTAGTCCAAGTCGGCGAAAACGAAATGGTGTCCGCCATCACGCGCGGTTCGGTGGAACGTATGGGCTTGAAAGAAGGTATGACTATCACGGTCATTGTCAAGGCGACCGAAGTGATGCTGTCAACCGACGCGTAGAGCTGGAGAATCGGTCAGGGCAATTTGCCCTGACCGATTGTATCTCGCGCCGCCGCGAGTTTTTTGCGCGAGCGTTTTACATGGAAGGGCTTTACTCGGGACTCGCGCAAGCGGTCCAACTCATTTTTTCTGGCGACCCCGCGCTGTATGAAATCATTTGGCTGACGCTGCAAGTGACGGGCGTCGCGCTATTTTTGGCGACGCTCTTGGGCGTGCCGTGCGGCGCGGCGCTGGGTTTGTATCGCGTGCGGACGCGCGGTTTCATCACCGTTTTGTTGTACACGGGGATGGGGTTGCCGCCGGTCGTCGTCGGTCTGTTTGTGTATTTGCTTTTATCGCGCAGCGGTCCGCTCGGTTCGCTCGGTTGGCTGTTCACGCCGAGCGCGATGGTTGCGGCGCAAATCATTATCGCGTTTCCGCTGACGGCGGGTTTGACCATGACGGCGGTGCAAGGCGTGGACCCCGCGCTGCGTCTTCAGGCGCGCGCGCTCGGCGCGACGCGCTTGCAAGAAGTGTGGACGGTGTTGACCGAAGCGCGCATCGGCGTAATCGCCGCCACCGTCGCCGCGTTCGGTTCGATCATTTCCGAAGTCGGCGCGGTGATGCTCGTCGGCGGCAATATCGAAGGCAAAACGCGCGTGTTGACCACCGCGATTGTATTGAATACGCGCACCGGCGATTTTGAACTCGCCATCGCGCTCGGTTTGATTTTATTGAGCATCGCGTTCGTCATTAACGGCGGGATGCTCTTTTTGCAGCGCAGCGCGGTGGAATGATGTCCGCTCCTCTCTATCGCCTCGATAAATTGCAGCAAGCGTACGGCGCGCGCACGGTGTTGAACGTGGGCGCGCTGGACGTGCGCGAAAATGAAATTCTCGCGCTCGTGGGCCCAAGCGGCGCGGGCAAATCTACGCTGCTGCGCCTTTTGAATTTTCTCGAAAAGCCCGCGTCCGGCACGCTGCTCTATCGCGGACAAAACGTTTCCGCGTCCGCGCCGTTGGAACTGCGCCGCCAAGTGACGACGGTGTTTCAACGTCCGCTGCTGTTGCGCGGCGCCGTCGCCGAAAATATCGCGTTCGGTTTGCGTTTGCGCGGCGCGCACGTCAATGCGAATGTGGACGCGATGCTAGAGCGCGTCGGTTTGCAAGAATTGGCTAGAGCGCCCGCGCGCAAATTATCCGGCGGCGAAATGCAGCGCGTGGCGCTCGCGCGCGCGCTGGTGATCGAGCCGCGCGTTCTGCTGCTCGACGAACCGACGGCGAACCTCGACCCGTACAACGTTACGCTTATCGAAGAGATTGTGCGCGAACAAAATAAAACGCGCGGCGTCACCGTCGTCGTCGTCACGCACAATATCTTTCAGGCGAAACGTCTCGCGCAGCGCGTCGGTCTGCTGCTCAACGGACAGTTGATCGAAATCGCCGAAACCGCCGCCTTTTTTGAATCCCCCCAAGACCCCCGCACCGCCGCCTTTGTGCGCGGCGAAATCGTGTACTAGCGCGGAACCCCATTGACAATTATCCGTCGCGCGTATGATAATGGGCATCATCCTTTGGTGGAGCCCTGGCATGTTAGAGTACGAAACCCTCGACGTATTGATTGAAAAACAGGGCGGCGGCTATGCCGCGCGCATTGTCAATTCGCCGGTCGGTCAGGCGAAAACGACGTTCGCGCCGCCGTTCACGCCCGACGAATTGAAAGCGTTTTTTGCGCGCGTGGCGGGACGCGAACCGACGTCCGGTTCCACGCTCACGCCCAAACAGTGGATCGAGCAAATGGGTACGCGTTTGTTCGACGCGGCATTCCACGACGAAACGCTGATGGCGTACCGCCGCAGCCGCGATGACGCGGAACGCGCGCACAAAGGTTTGCGCGTGCGCGTGCGTTTGAACGACGCGCCCGAACTTGCGGATTTGCCGTGGGAATATCTGTACGACGCGACGCGCAAAAATTATTTGGCGTTGAGCAAAGAGACGCCGATTGTGCGCTATCTCGAATTGCCCGAACGCGTGAAACCGCTTGCCGCGCCCGCGCCGCTTAAATTGCTCGCGGTGTTGGCGAGTCCGAGCGACCGCGACGCGTTGGATGTCGAAGGCGAATGGGCGCGTTTGCAGAACGCGTTAAAAACTTTGGTCGCGCAAAACAAAATCCAATTGACGCGGCTCGCGCCGCCGACGCTCGACGCACTGCGCGCGCAATTGCGCCGCGACGAATATCACATTTTGCATTTCATCGGTCACGGCGATTTTGACGCAAGCAATCATCAGGGCATTTTGATTTTTGAGGATGAACGCGGCAGGGCGCGGCGCGTGAACGAAGACCTGCTGGCGACGCTGCTGCAGGACGCGCGCCTATTGCGCGTCGTCGTTCTGAACGCGTGTCAGGGCGCGCAAACTTGGGCGCAAAATCCGTTCGCGGGAACGGCACCGCGTTTGGTGCAAGCGGGCATTCCGGCGGCGCTGGCGATGCAGTTCAAAATCAGCGACCAAGCCGCGCTCGATTTTTCATCCGAATTTTACGCGACGCTCGCGGACGGTTATCCAATTGACGCGGCGACGAATGAAGCGCGGCGCGCGATTTTTTCCAGCGGCAACTCTATCGAATGGGGGACGCCGGCGTTGTTTATGCGCGCGGCGGATGGAATGATTATTACTATTGCCAATACGTCAACTGTGCCCTCACAAGAAGATCATGCTTTGGAAAAAAGGTATCTGGATGCAGCTTTACCTCAAACTGTTGAGGTCGGAAAACCAACAGAACTTTACTCGTTGATTCGGCTTGAGGGATCACTAGGGTTGAGAGCCATGCTCAAAGACGAAGAGGTGGTTGGAATCAACGCAGGCGATGTGAAAAGTAGGAATTTTGAACTTGAATTTCAAAAATCCCAGCAAGGAGAAGCGCAATCATTATCGTTGTGGGTTGAAGTGGAAACCACCGATTTTGCAGTTGTAAAAAAGAAGATCAAGCAAACCATCTATCCTTCAAAAGATGGCGAACTTGTGAAATTCCTAATTACGCCCACTAAACGAGGGCAGCTGAGTTTGATTATACGAGTCTATGATGACAATGATGGACAGATTGTAAATGGAACTTTAAGAGTCACCGGAGTCAACCTATTGGACAAGGGAGTGAAACGAATCTTAGCGAGTCTGGCACTGGGTACAATCGGTGTCAATGCTTCAACCACGAAGGAAGGAAAAATGGAATCAAAACATGGCGGAATTAACATTTCGGGCGGAACGCTTAACGTTCAAGGCGATATGGTTGGCGGCGATAAAATTGTGCAGGGCGACGAAATTCACGCGGGCGGCAACGTGAATATCGCCAATATCGGCGCGGGCGCGCAGGTGGGACAATTCGCGCAAGGCGACAATATCACGCAGACTCAAGGCGCGAGCGCGCAAGACCTTGCCGCGTTATTCCGCGCGATTTACAAACAGGTTGACGCGCGCCCCAATGATCCAAATGTGGAACGCGGCGAAATCCGCGATACGGTAAAAAATATTGAAACCGAAGCGGGCAAAGGCGAAAATGCCAATCCAAACAAAATCGAACGCTGG
>WBZO01000645.1_pt1 | contig 68177 bp, 51 predicted proteins | sample 5204261 | NCBI WGS metagenome assembly WBZO01 (sample SAMN12412400, study PRJNA552823) | activated sludge metagenome | isolation source: activated sludge from anammox sidestream of wastewater treatment plant... | place: USA: North Carolina | collected 2017-09
GCCACGATCGCGGCGCCCTTCGCTGAGCTGAGCTACGGCGCACGCGAGCAGCTCGGCATCGTCAGCCGCCTGGCCTACGCCGACCTGCTGCGCGAGGGCGGACGGCCCACCCTGCTCATCCTCGACGACGCCCTCGTGCACAGCGACGCCGAGCGTCTCGCGCGCATGAAGCGCGTGCTCTACGACGCCGCGACGCGCCACCAGCTGCTGCTCTTCACCTGCCACGCCGAACGCTGGCGCGACATGGGCGTCGCGGTGCGAGCGCTGCGCGACGAATGAGGAACGTGTGCCGGCCCGACCGGCACCCCTCCTACATGGGCGCGCCGCTCATCTGCGCCTCCAGCAGGCGGCGCAGCCGCGCCTGCTCCTCGTCCAGGCGGCGGATGCGCGCGCGCAGCGCGCGACGCTCCTCGTCCTTCTGCGCCTTCTTCAAGTCCTTCTCGGCCTGCTCGATCTCGCGCTGGCGCTCCTCGCGCTCGCTGCGCGTCTTGCGCACGTCCTGCCCGGCCCGGTACCAGCGCAGGAACACGGCCTCGTCGAAGTTGCGGCAGGCGCCCTGGTAGCTGCGTCCCTCGGTGCCGATCTGCCAGGCCCAGCGAGGCGTGCAGTAGTTGCGCACGCCTTCGAGCCAACCTTGCCGCCAGCGCGCCACGTCCGGCGCCACCCCGGCCTTGGCGCAAGCCTCGCGATGGGCTTCGATGCGTCCCTCGGGTTCGCCCCGGCTGCCGTCCTGGCGGCCGCGCTCGGCCCAGTCTGCCCGACGGCATTGCTCTTCGCTCATCGAGGCGCATCCCCCCAGCAGCAGGAACGGCACCAGGATGGACAGCCAGGCCGCGAGCGCCCCGGACCGAAGCGGACCCTGGGCTCGAAGACGGAACATGGGCATTTCGAAGCGCCGTGCCGATCCGATGAGGGATGCCGATTGTGCCGTGCACCGGGTTGATTCGCGACTTGCGCCGAAGGCATGACCGGTCGATCATCCGGCTTCGGTGACCGACGGCCACCGGCGCAGCGAGGAGACACGCAAATCCGCACCGTCGATGCGGACACGGCTGCACATGTGGGCAAGTCGTGCCGGACCATGCAAACAAGGGGTTAACCCTATGTGCACTTCAGTTCCTGTTTGCTCCAGCTCAAAGATGCACGTTCTTGCCTGTCCGATCGCCCTAAACCGGTATTTCAGTACCATAATACGCATACACCTCGGCAGGAGAAGCTCATGACCACCGCATCCCCCCCCGTGCTCAGCGGCGACCTCGACGAAATCTTCGAGTACTGCAACTCGCTGCGCCAGGCCCCCGTGCCGGCCGACGACCAGCTGCCCGCAGGCTTCGTCGGCACCATCGGGCACTTCCCCGTCTACTTCCCGGAGGAGCTGGCGCACTCGGTGGGCCTGCTGCCCATGAACATCCTCGGTGGCGGGAACAAGCTCGAGCTCAAGCACGCCGACGCGCACATGGGCTCCTTCATCTGCTCGATCTGCCGCTCGACGACCGAGATGGGCCTCAACGGCTCGCTGAGCACGCTCAAGGGCTTCGTCACGCACCCGATCTGCGACGCCGCCAAGCACCTGGCCGGCATCTGGGCGCGCAACTTCCCGGACCAGCTCGGCCAGATCCTCTACACGCCGCAGAACCCGAACTCGCCCGGCGCCGCGCGCTACGTCGCCGCCGAGTTCCAGCGCCTGCGCGCCGACATGGAGAAGCAGGCCGGCGTGAAGTCCGATGACGAGCGATTGGCGGCCAGCATCCGCGTCTACAACGAGAACCGCCGCCTGCTGCGCGAGATGTACCGCATCCGCCGCGACGAGCCCTGGAAGCTCAGCTGCACCGAGTCCTACCTGCTGCTGCGGGCGCGCACCCGCATCCCCTGCGAGGAGCACAACAAGCTGCTGGAGCTTGCGCTTGCCGCCATCAAGGCGCGCAAGGCCAGCCCGCAGGACAAGCCGCGCGTGGTCTTCGTCGGCGGCTTCTGCGAGCAGCCGCCGCTGGAGATGCTGGAGGCCATCGACGACAACTGCTACGTCGTCGACGACGACCTGCTCGTGGGCCTGCGCTGGATCGTCGACGACGTGCCCGAGACCGGCGACCCGGTGTGGGCGCTGGCCGAGAGCTTCATCGAGCGCTCGGACGCCAGCCCCGTGCAGCACGACGAGCGCAAGTCCAAGGAGCAGTACCTGATGGACATGGTCGAGAAGTCCAAGGCCGAGGCGGTGATCGTCACCGCGGCCAAGTTCTGCGAGCCGGGGCTGGACGAGCAGGTCGCCTGGTCCAAGCACCTGGACCACGTGCACGTGCCGCACCTCGTGCTCGAGTTCGAGGAGAAGATGAACTCCTTCGAGCAGATGGCGATGCAGCTCGAGACCTTCGCCGAATCGCTGCTGTTCACCAACGCCTGACCTGACGGGAGACCGCAAATGACGACTCAGACCCCCACGGCCCCGGCCGACGAGTTCAACGGCCACCTCGAAGGGCAGAAGCTCTTCAAGGAGTGGTACGCCGACCTGGAGACGGCGCGCGAGCGCGGCGAGAAGGTCGCCAACGTCTTCGTGATGGGCAACGCCATCGAGATCCTGCGCTGCTTCGACTTCAAGCTCGTCTTCCCCGAGATCAACTCGCTGCAGACCGGCGTGCGCAAGGTCTCGGAGGACTATCTGCGCGACTCCGAGGACTACGGCTACTCGCCCGACGTCTGCTCCTACGTGAAGGCCGACGTCGGCCTCATCCTGCGCGAGCAGAAGCACCCCGCGGGCCTCATCCCCAAGGCCGACCTCGCGATCATGTCCAACATGTGCGCGACCTTCATCAAGTGGGGCGAGATCTGGGAGCGCATGCTCAACACGCCCACCTTCTCGCTGGACCTGCCGGGCCAGCGCGCGGGCAACTGGAAGGTGCGCCCCGGCGACGCGCAGCACATCGCCGACGCGCAGTGGGTGGAGGCGCAGTTCCGCGACCTCATCGAGCGCTGCGAGAAGATCACCGGCAAGCGCTTCGACATCGACCGCCTGGCCGAGGTGCAGGACCGCGTCAACCGCATGGTCAAGCACTGGAACAACGTGATGGCGCTCAACCGCGTCTCGCCCGCGCCCTACAACGCGATGCTCGACGGCCTGACCTACATCGGCATCATGAACGTCTACCGCGGCACCGAGGAGGGCGTGGAGTACATGCGCCGCCTCGAGGAGCAGCTGCGCGCCAAGGTCGCGCGCGGCGAGGGCCGCGTGCCGCACGAGAAGTTCCGCCTGCTCTTCTCGGGCACGCCGTGCTACGTCTCCATGCGCCGGCTGGTCGAGCTCTTCGAGAGCTGGGGCGGCGTCTTCGCCTACTCCGACTACCTGACCTTCGCCGCGGGCGGCATGGACGCCGGCGAGATGGCCTACGACACCTCGCGCCCGCTGGAGAGCCTGGCCGAAGTCACCGCGCTGGCGGCGCACCGCGGGCTGTCCAACCAGTTCTTCGCGCACGAGCGCCTGGCGCAGCAGATCCGCGACTACGACGTCGACGGCATCGTCTTCCACGGCATCAAGAGCTGCCGCTTCGTGTCCTCGGGCATGGCCGACACGCGCAACTTCCTGAGCAACCAGATGAGCGTGCCCAGCCTCTACATCGAGTCCGACCTCATCGACCCGCGCTACTGGTCCGACGCGCAGATCAAGAACCGCGTCGACGCCTTCTTCGAGTCGCTCAAGCAACGCGGCGGTTCTGCAATCACGGCCGGCAAGGACGCCGCCACCATCACTGAGGAGAGCCAGTCATGAAGTATTTCGGCGGTGTCGACGTCGGGTCCACGCAAACCAAGGCGGTGATCCTGAACGAAGAGGGCAAGCTGGTCGGGCGCGCGCTGCTCGACATGGAAACCAGCATGGTCACGATCGCGCAGGACGCCTTCGACAAGGCGCTTGCCGACGCCGGACTGAAGGCCGAGGACATCACGCGCATCGGCAGCACCGGCTACGGCCGCTACAACGTGACCTTCGGCCACCAGCAGGTGACGGAGATCAGCTGCCACGCGCGCGGCGCGGTCTACCTGTTCCCGAACACGCGCACGGTGATCGACATCGGCGGCCAGGACACCAAGGCCATCGCCGTCAAGCCCGACGGCCAGGTCGCCGATTTCACCATGAACGACAAGTGCGCGGCCGGCACGGGGCGCTTCCTGGGTGCGGCGTCCTATGCGCTGGAGCTGTCGCTGGGCGAACTCGGCGCGCTGGCGCTGAAGTCGCAGAACCCGGTGCGCATCACCACCACCTGCACCGTGTTCGCCGAGTCCGAGATCATCAGCCACCTGGCCAAGGGCATCCTGCCCGAGGACGTGCTGATGGGCGTGCACCAGGCCATCACCGCGCGCTGCATCTCGCTGGCGCGCCGCGTGGGCGTGAACGCCGAAGTCACCTTCACCGGGGGCGTGAGCCGCAACATCGCGATGGTCAAGCTCATCGAGCAGGAAATCGGGATGCCGCTCAACGTCAGCCCCGACGCGCACTTCTGCGGCGCCCTCGGTGCCGCGCTGATGGCGCGCGACTACGTCCTGAACGGCGGCCAGACCGCCGAAGCCGCTGCGGCCGTGGCCGCCTGAGGAGCTTGGCATGAGCAAGATCTACGCTGCCGGTATCGACATCGGCTCCACCTACACCAAGGCCATCCTGCTCGACGGCGACCGCAACGTCGCCGGCAAGGCGGTGCGCCGCACCGGCTTCAAGGTGCAGCAGGCGGCCGAACTCGTCTTCGAGGAACTGCTGAAGAACGCCGGCGTCGAGCGCTCGCAAGTGACCTACGTCGGCGCCACCGGCTACGGCCGCTTCTCCGTGCCCTTCCGCCACGCCCAGATCACCGAGCTGACGGCGCACGCGCAGGCCGCGGTGCAGCTCTTCCCCGACACGCGCACCATCCTCGACATCGGCGGCCAGGACATCAAGGCCATCAAGGTCGACGGCCAGGGCCGCGTCAAGTCCTTCCGCCTGAACGACAAGTGCGCCGCCGGCACCGGCGCCTTCCTCGAGAAGACGGCGCGCTACCTGGGCCTGACGACGCAGGACATCGGCCCCTACGCCATCCGCTCGACCAACCCCAAGGCCATCAGCAGCGTGTGCGCGGTGTTCGCCGAGTCCGAGGTCATCAACCACCTCGCCAACGGCGTCCCGGCCGAGGACATCATGATGGGCGCCATGATCTCGCTGGGTGGACGCGCCATCCAGCTCATGCGCCGCGTCGGCCTCGAGCCGGGCTACATGCTCACCGGCGGCATGACGCACAACGTGGCCATGATCAAGGCGCTCGAACAGGCGCTGAAGGCGCCGTTCAACGTCGCCCCGGACGGCCTGGGCCAGCTCAACGGCGCCTATGGCGCGGCCTACCTCGGCCTGCGCCGCGCGCAGAAGCTGATCGCCGAAGGCAAGCCCATCCCGCCGACGGCGGCTCAGCTCGGCGGCGGCGAGTCCACGAGCAAGCCCATCCGCCGCTGGTCGGCGCTCGGCGCCACGCGCAACCGCTACGAGATCCGCGACAGCGGCGCCCCGACGACGGCGCAGTTCACGATCTCCAAGCGCGCGCCCGACCTCACCGCCGCGGCTTGAGCCTTGCGGGCGGGGCATGCCCCGCCCGGCACCGTACCCATCCGAGAAAGAGGCATGAGATGACCATCATTTCCGACTTCATGCAGAAGGACCACGTCGACATCGACGCCATCGCCGAGCGCGCGACGAACGCCGCTGCCGCAGGCGACGCCGCGACGATGGCGAAAGAAGGTGCCGAGTTCCTCAAGCGCCTGCGCCTGCACATCGACCAGGAGGAGAAGCTGCTCTTCCCGGCCTTCGAGGAACGCACCGGCATGCGCGAGGGCGGCCCCAGCGTGCAGATGAAGATGGAGCACGACGACATGCGCCCCATCATCGAGCAGATGCACGCCGCCGTCGCCGCCAAGGATGCCGCGACCTACCAGCGCGCATCCAAGGCCTTGTTCGACATCCTGGTTCCGCACAACCAGAAGGAAGAGCAGATGATGTACCCGATGCTCGACGACACCATGGGCGCGGAGGCCGGCGCGCTGCTCGCCGAAGTGAAGGCGATGGCGGCCTGAGGCAAGCCGCATCACCCGTGCGCGGCGACCTCCGTGTCGCACGCACGTCCCGAACGGGCCCGCGCTGTCGGGCCCGCGTCCATTTCGGAGGGCAAACCTAGAATGGCCGGCCTCGTGCTGCCCCCGGAGTCTCGCATGGACACCCGCATCTCGCCGATCCGCCCGCGCCTGAAATCCCTGCGCGAGGCGATGGCGCAGGCCGGCGTGCAGGCGCTGCTGATTCCTTCGTCCGACCCGCACCTCTCGGAGTACCTGCCCGAGCGCTGGCAGGCGCGGCAGTGGTTCTCGGGTTTCAGCGGCTCCATGGGCACGCTCGTCGTCACGGCAGACGACGCGCGGCTCTTCGCCGACAGCCGCTATTGGGACCAGGCCGAGCGCGAACTGGCCGGCAGCGGCATCGCCCTCGAGAAGATCCCGACCGGCACCGCGGTGGCGCACGTCGACTGGCTCGCCGCGCACGTCGGCGCCGGCGGCAGCGTCGCCGTCGACGGCCAGGTGCTCGGGCTCGCAGCGGCGCAGGCACTGCAGGCGGCGCTCGAGAAGGCCGGCGCCAGCCTGCGCACCGATCTCGACCTCGTCGATGCCTGCTGGTCCGAGCGGCCCGGCCTGCCGTCGGCGCCGGTCTACGAACATCGCCCACCCGAGGCGAGCACGCCGCGTTCGGCCAAGCTTGCCGCGCTGCGCGAATCCATGGCGCGCCATGGCGCCACGCACCACGTCGTCTCCAGCGTCGACGACGTCGCCTGGATCACCAACCTGCGCGGCAGCGACGTGAGCCACAACCCCGTCTTCCTCGGCCACCTGCTCGTCGACGGTATGAAGGCGACGCTCTTCGTCGGCGCGGGCAAGGTCGATGCCGCGCTCGCCGCCACCCTCGCGGACGACGGGGTGCAGCTTGCGCCCTACGCCGAGGCCGCGCAGGCGCTGGCCGCGCTGCCCGAAGGCAGCGTGCTGCTGCTGGACCCCAGGCGCGTCACCCATGGCCTGCGCCAGGCGGTCCCCGCGCGCGTACGCGTCGTCGAGGCCACCAACCCGAGCACGCTCGCCAAGAGTCGCAAGACCGAGGCCGAAGCGGCGCAGGTGCGGCTGGCGATGATCGAGGACGGCATCGCGATGTGCGAGTTCTACGCCGCCTTCGAGGCCTCGCTGGCGCGCGGCGAGGCCTGGGACGAACTGAAGGTCGACGAGCGCCTGAGCGCCGAACGCGCACGCCGGCCGGGCTTCGTCGGCACGAGCTTCGCCACCATCGCCGGATTCAACGCCAACGGCGCACTGCCGCACTACCGCGCCACGCCCGAGGCCTTCGCGCGCATCGCGGGCGACGGCCTGCTGCTCATCGACAGCGGCGGCCAGTACCTGGGCGGCACCACCGACATCACCCGCGTGTGGCCCATCGGCCAGCCCAGCGCCGCCATGAGGCGCGACTGCACGCGCGTGCTGCAGGGCACGATCGCGCTCTCGCGCACGCGCTTCCCGCGCGGCACGCCCGCGCCCATGCTCGACGCCATCGCGCGCGCCCCGCTGTGGCAGCACGGTCTGGACTACGGCCACGGCACGGGCCACGGCGTGGGCTACTTCCTGAACGTGCACGAAGGCCCGCAGAGCATCAGCCGCACCGTGCCCACGCCCGAGATGGCGATGGAGGCGGGCATGATCACCAGCATCGAACCGGGCCTCTACCGCAGCGGCCAGTGGGGCGTGCGCATCGAGAACCTGGTGCTCAACGTCGCCGCCGGCAGCGGCGTCGATGGCGGCTTCGGCGAGTACCTCGACTTCGAGACGCTCACGCTCTGCCCCATCGACACGCGCTGCATCGAACCCGCACTGATGCGTGCCGACGAGCGCGCCTGGCTCGACGCCTACCACGCGACGGTGCGCGAGCGGCTTGCCCCGCATCTGCAAGGCGCGGCGCTGGCCTGGCTGCGGGAGCGCACACAGCCGCTGGGTTAGCCGCTGGAATGACATCGCCTCGCGACGCGAACGCACCGATGCCGGCGGCGCTGGGCATCGACCTCGGCGGCACGAAGATCGAGGCCTTGCTGCTCGATGCCGACGGGCAGGCGCGCTGGCGCGAGCGCATCGCCACGCCCCACGCAGGCTACGACGCCATCCTCGACGCCATCGTCGCCCTGGTGCGGCACGCCGAAGGCGCGAGCGCCCTGCCCTTCACCATCGGCATCGGCACCCCGGGCAGCCTGACGCCCGCGGGCCTGGTGAAGAACAGCAACAGCGCCTGCCTCAACGGCCGCGCGCTGCAGCGCGACTTGCAGCAGCGGCTGCAGAGGTCCGTGGCGATCGACAACGACGCCAACTGCCTGGCGCTGAGCGAAGCGACCGACGGCGCGGGGGCGGATGCTGCGGTCGTCTTCGCCGCGATCCTCGGCACCGGGACCGGCGCGGGAATCGCGGTCCAGGGCCGCGTGCTGCGCGGGCCCAACGGCCTCGCCGGTGAATGGGGCCACAACCCGCTGCCCTGGGCGATTGCGGGCGAAGATCCGCAGCCGCGCTGCTATTGCGGGCAATCGGCTTGCGTCGAGACGCTGGTCAGCGGCCCCGCGCTTGCGCGTGACCACGAGCGCCACACCGGGCAGGCCTTCAGCGCGCAACAGATCGCCGCCGCCGCCGACGCCGGCGACCCCGCAGCGATCGCCACGCTCGAGCGCCACGCCTCGCGACTGGCACGCGCCTTGGCCGGCGTCATCAACCTGCTCGACCCCGACGTCATCGTGCTCGGCGGCGGGCTCTCGCGCATGCCGCAGCTCTACAGCCGCGTGCCCGCGCTGTGGGAACGCTGGGTCTTCAGCGGCGGCCATCGCGACCCCGTGCGCACGCGACTCGCGCCTGCGCTGCACGGCGACGCCTCCGGCGTGCGCGGTGCGGCGTGGATCGGGCAGCAGCGGTACGGCTCGGCGCGAGCCCTCGACGCACCGCTCGACGGACCCCGATCCCGCGCCGTCAGGCCGGCCGGTTGATGCGCGCGTTCAGGCCCTGGCGCAGCATTTCGGCCAGATCGGCCAGGTGCGCGCGCGACTCGGCGCTCAGGCCCGCGCGGCGCTGCGCGCGGCCGATGCCGGCCAGCAGTTCGCGCGCCTGCTGGCGCAGCAGGCTGCGCTGGTCGGCGCGGCCCTGTGCACTGGGACGCAAGAGCACGGCGGCCAGGCGTACCGCGTACTCGCGCTGCAGTTCGCGCCGCGGCGCGGCGATGTCGCCGGCCTTGGCGTCGAGCTCGCCGAAGACGTCGCGCGCGAGCTGCGCGTAGAGCTCGGACAGCGCCAGCGCCTGCCCCGGCTCGAGCTTGCCCGCGCCGTCCAGCACGCGCTCGGCCACGGCGTCGCCAAGCAGGTGCTTGAGCAGCACGCGCTGCAGCTCGAGCAGCTGGCTGGCGGGCGAGAAGTCGGTGGCCAGCGCCATGTCGCCCGCAAAGCGTGCGTCGCTGCGTTCCAGGTAGTCGGGTGCCAGGCGGCGCTGCAGTGCAGGCGGCAGCTGCAGCGCGTCGGCGGAGAGGAAATGCCGCGAGAGCGACTGCAGCGCCGCGCGCTGCAGCGCCGGCGCCACCGGCTGCAGCGGGTCGCGCCCGCTGCCGGGGAAGTCGCGCAGCGTGCGCAGGCCGCCGATCTGGCGCGCGAGCACGCCGGCCGCACGCCCCATCTCGCGGATGGCGTAGCCCACCGATCGCCGCAGCACGGCGTAGTCGGCATCGGGGTCGAGCTCGCGCGTGGCCTGGCGTTGCAGCAATTCCTGAGCGATGGCCACGCGCTGGTCGGCAAAGGCCACCGGGTCGTCGCCGAGATCGAAGATCAGCGACTCCGGATCGAGGCCCAGGCCGTTGTCCTCGTCCGTGCCATAAGCCAGTTGCGGCTCGGCGCTGCGCGCGGCGATGCGCTGCAGTTCATCCTCTTCCTGCACGGCCGTGCTGCCCGGGGGCATGGGCTTGTAGGCGTACTCGATCGCCCAGTCGTCGTAGGGGCCGAGGTTCTTCTGGAACGCGGGCACGGCCGGTGCGCCGGGTGCAGACAGGTTGATCGGCGCGTACTCCATCACCGAGCCGGCAAGGCCGTGCGCGGCGACGAACGCGGGGTCGTTCATCTGCGCCAGCGTGTACGCGCGCGAGCTGCGGAAGTTGTGGCGCAGGCCCAGCGTGTGGCCGACCTCGTGCATCGTCACGTCGGTGAGATAGTCCTGCACGAAGGCCTCGGCCTCGGGGCTTGCCGGGTCGATCTCGCCGCGCGCCTCGAGCACGTCCAGTGCGTAGGCGAGCTGCTCGGCGGCGAAGTCGGCGTAGTCGCACGCGTCCGGCGCCGCGATGCCGGCATCGGCGGCATCCGCGGCGTGATCGGTCTCGACGCCCAACTGCATCAGCCGCGACCAGGCCTGCGGCGCGGCGCGGCTGGACAACACCTGCGAGCGCAGCGCGCGCAGGTTGCGCGAGGACAGGCTCTCGATGCCGATGTCGGCGTCGAGGATCTCGCCACTGCGCGGGTCGACCTGGCTCGGGCCGATGGCACCGAAGGTCGGGCTGGCGTTGGTCATCCAGCGCAGCGAGGCCGCACCCACGTCCAGTGTGTCGAAGTCGGCGTCGTCGGGCTGGATGCGGGCGACGATGGCGTCCTTGAAGCCGATCTTCTCGAAGGCGCTGTTCCAGCCGAGCACGCCGCGCAGGATGGCGTCGCGGTACTTGAGCGGGATGCTGCGGTCCAGCCAGAAGGTGATGGGCTTCACCGGCTCCGACAGCTCGGCCGCCGGGTCCTTCTTCTCCAGCCGCCAGCGGTTGACGTAGCGGCGCTGCGGCGTGCGCGCGAGGTCGTCGGAGAAGTCGGCGACGTTGGTCGTGAAGTGGCCCACGCGCGGGTCGGCACGGCGCGGCGCCATCGGCGTCGCCGGCAGTTCGGCAAAGGCATAGTGCAGACCCAGGAAGAGGCTGCGCGCGTCGGGCAGCGTGCGCGGCTCGCTGGGTTGAAGCGCAGGCGGCACAGGCACCGGCGTCGGCCCGGCCTGCGCCAGGGTGGCGGTGGCGAAATGCGCCTGCAGCTCGAACACCGTCTCCGCGGCCTTGCCGCGCACGCGCGTGATCGCCGAGTTGCCGCGGTCCATGGCGTAGTTCTGGCGATAGCTGCGCTGCAGATGCAGCGCGAGCCCGAGCAGGTCGCCCAGCAGCATGCCGTTGGCCTCGACGAGCACGCTCTTGCGGTCCGGGTGCGGCTGGCTGGCGATCGCGGCGCTGCCGAGCAGGCTGGCCGAGAAGCCCGCGCGCACGGCGCGCGCCGCGGGCGTGGCGGCCTCGGCCTCGAAGGCGGTGTTGAGCGCGCGCAGCTGCACCTGCTTGTGCACGCGGTGAAAGACCACCGTCTGCTGGCGCCCGAAGCTGCCCCAGCGCCCGATCATGGTGCCGCCGAAGAAGCCGCGCTCGCCCATGCCCTGCGCGATCTTGGGGCTGAAGAAGAAGGGCTTGTCGAAGTCCTCGGGGCGCAGCTCGAACCAGAACTTGTCGTCCTTCTGCCAGACGGTGATGAGGCCGTCGATGCGGCGCGCGTCCTTGACGACGACGCCGAAGGGCTGCGGCTGCGGCTGCGGCGTGGGTACGGCGCCGGGCGTGGGCGGGCGCGCACCGGGCGCGACCGTGGGCGCCGATGCCGCCGGCGCTGCCGGCGCAGCACCCGAAGCGGCGGCCGTTCCGGGCAGGTTGGCGCAGCCCGCACCGGCCAGAGCTGCCGCGAGCGCCAACACAACCAGGTGAAGGGTCCGGTACATGCCTTCGGCGTCCGAAGATCGCGACTTCAATGGATGCCCTTGAAGCGCACGCGCTTGGGCCGCGCGCCCTCCTCGCCCAGGCGCCTGATCTTGTCGGCCTCGTATTCCTGGTAGTTGCCGGCGTAGAAGAACCATTGCGAATCGCCCTCGGCGGCGAGGATGTGCGTGCAGATGCGGTCCAGGAACCAGCGGTCGTGGCTGATGACCATCGCGCTGCCGGCGAACTCGAGCAGCGCCTCCTCGAGCGCGCGCAGCGTCTCCACGTCGAGGTCGTTGCTGGGCTCGTCGAGCATGAGCACGTTGCCGCCGCGCGCCAGCGTCTTGGCCAGGTGCAGGCGCCCGCGCTCGCCGCCGGAGAGGTTGCCCACCAGCTTCTGCTGGTCGTTGCCCTTGAAGTTGAAGCGCCCGAGGTAGGCGCGGCTGGGCATGACGAAGGGCCCGACGACGATGTTGTCCAGGCCGCCCGAGACGTCCTCCCACACCGTCTTGTCGTTGGCCAGGTCCTCCCGGCTCTGGTCGACGAAGGCGAGTCTGGCGGTCTTGCCGATCAGCACCTCGCCGGAATCGGGCTGCTCGACACCCTGGATCATGCGGAACAGCGTCGACTTGCCCGCGCCGTTGGGGCCGATGATGCCGACGATGGCACCGGGCGGCACCTTGAAGCTGAGCTTGTCGATGAGCAGGCGGTCGCCGTAGCCCTTGCTCACGTCCTTGAACTCGATGACCTCGTTGCCCAGGCGCTCGGCCACCGGGATGAAGATCTCGTTGGTCTCGTTGCGGCGCTGGTAGTCGGTGTCGGAGAGCTCCTCGAAGCGCGCCAGGCGCGCCTTGCTCTTGGTCTGGCGGCCCTTGGCGTTGGAGCGCACCCACTTCAGCTCCTCCTTCATCGCCTTGACGCGCGCGTCCTCCTTCTTCTGCTCGACGGCCAGGCGGCGCTCCTTCTGCTCCAGCCAGTCCGAGTAGTTGCCCTTCCAGGGGATGCCCTGGCCGCGGTCGAGTTCGAGGATCCACTCGGCGGCGTTGTCGAGGAAGTAGCGGTCGTGGGTGATCGCCACCACGGTGCCCGGGAAGCGCTGCAGGAAGTGCTCGAGCCACTCGACCGACTCGGCGTCGAGGTGGTTGGTGGGCTCGTCCAGCAGCAGCATGTCGGGCCGCGAAAGCAGCAGCCGGCACAAGGCGACGCGCCGCTTCTCGCCGCCGGAGAGCTGGCCGATCGTCGCCTCCCACGGCGGCAGGCGCAGCGCGTCGGCGGCGAGTTCGAGCTGCAGGTCGGTGTTCTCGCTGCCCGCCGCGGCGATCACGGCCTCGAGCTCGGCCTGCTCGGCGGCGAGCGCGTCGAAGTCGGCATCGGGCTCGGCGTAGGCGGCGTAGACCTCGTCGAGCCGCTTCTTGGCCGCGAGCACGCCGCCGATGCCCTGCTCGACGGCCTCGCGCACCGTCTGCGCGGGATCGAGCTCGGGCTCCTGCGGCAAGTAGCCGATCTTCAGCCCGGGCATCGGCACCGCCTCGCCCTCGATGTCCTTGTCCAGGCCGGCCATGATCTTCAGCAACGTCGACTTGCCCGAGCCGTTCAAGCCGAGCACGCCGATCTTCGCGCCGGGGAAGAAGGACAGGTTGATGTCCTTGAGGATCTGCCGCTTCGGCGGCACGATCTTGCCGACGCGGTTCATGGTGAAAACGTACTGGGCCATGGCGAGGCAGGACCGCGGTCCTGGAGGAGAAGTCGTGGGCTTCGCGCACCGGCTGCGGCGCGGCGAGGAATGGGCGCGCACGCACCCGAACCGGCGATTATCGCCGCGTCGGCCGCGGCTGCAGCCTGTCGCAGCCGGGGGCGGGCTATCGCGCACCGGCTTGAACCGGCGCGGAACCGGGACAATATGGCGATCATCGGTGCACCCGCGGATGCGCCGCGCGCGAACGACCACCGGATACGCCGAAGGAGGACGACTTGAACGGTTCCGACACCCTCATCACCACCGTCGACCCGCAAGGCGAGCGCACGCTGCTGCGCGTGGCGCATATCGTCTACGGCCTGCACGCGCTGGGGCTGGCGATCGGCGCCTTCGGCGCGGCGACCGTCGTCGGCGCCTTCCTGTTCGGCTGGCCGTCGATCGTTGCGGTGATCGTCAACTACGTCTACCGCGGGCAGGCGCGCGGCACCTGGCTGGAATCGCACTTCCGCTGGCAGATCCGCACCTTCTGGTACGCGCTGCTGTGGGCCATCATCGTCGGCGTCGTGTCGCTGCCCTTGACGCTGGTGATCATCGGCTTCGGCACCTGGGTGCTGGGGCTGCTCGTGCTCGGCGCCTGGGCGATCTACCGCATCGGGCGCGGCTGGATCCGCCTCAACGACCACCGGCCGATGCCCATGGCCTGAACGCCGGGCGGCCCGCGGCGCGAACAAGTCGCGCCCGCGGGCTTCAGTTCCGCGGCCGATGGCCGATGACCGGGGCAAGCCCCGAGCCCCGCCGCCATGCAAGCCACCTCCCCCGCCCCCAAGCGCGCACTGGTCGTCGACGACCAGTTGATCGTTCGTGCCGGCGTCGCCGCGCTGCTGGAAGCCATGCCCGACTGGCAGTGCGTCGGCACCGCCGCAAGCGCCGAGGCGGCCGTGCAGGCCTGCGTCGACGAGCGCCCCGACCTGGTCCTGCTCGACCTGCACCTGCCCTCACCCCTGCCCGAGCATCTTCCCCAAGCTCCCCAAGCGGGGCAGGCGACGGCGCCGCGCGAGCTCGAGGGCATCACGCTGGCGCGTGCGCTGCTGGCCTTGCAGCCGAGGCTGCGCATCCTCGTGCTCTCCGGTCGCACGCAGCCCGAGATCGTGCGCGCGGCGCTGCGCGCGGGCGCCTGCGGCTTCATCGGCAAGGACTTCGTGCACGAGGAACTGCAGCAGGCGCTGCATAGCGTCGTCGCCGGCCACCGCTGGCTCAGTCCGGCGCTCGCCGCCGCGCTGCGCGAGCAGGAGCGCACGACACCGGCCCTCACCGGGCGCCAGCGCGACGTGCTCACGCTGCTGGCACGCGGGCAGTCGAACAAGCAGATCGCACGCAGCCTGGGCGTGAGCGTGAAGACGGTCGAGTACCACCGCGCCGAGCTGATCGCACGGCTGGATCTGCACGACGTCGCAAGCCTGACGCGCTTCGCCGTCGCGCAAGGCCTCGCCGCGTGACGCGCCCACCGCGCCTTGTCGTACCCCTTGTCGTACCGCTCGCGAGCCCAAGCCCGCTTGCACCTACAATGGCGCCTGCATCCCGTGGCCCAGTCTGCCGGGATGCAGCCGAATCCGGCTTCTCCTGAGACCCCTCGCGGCCCTGGACTGGAACGCCCCATCGCGGGCGACCGCGCGCCGCGAAAGCCGGTCCGACACGGACCCTTCCTCTTCATGAACTTCAAGGACCTCGGCTTGTCCGAGCCGATCCTGCGCGCCGTGCGCGAACAGGGCTACGAGACACCCACCCCGATCCAGGCGCAGGCCATTCCCGCCGTTCTCGCCGGCGGCGACCTGATGGCCGGCGCGCAGACCGGCACCGGCAAGACCGCCGGCTTCACGCTGCCGCTGCTACAGCGCCTGAGCGCCGGCAAGCCGCTGCGCGACGCGCGCGGGCGCATCGCCATCCGCGCGCTCATCCTCACGCCCACGCGCGAACTCGCCGCGCAGGTCGAGGAGAGCGTGCGCACCTACGGCCGCCACCTGCCGCTGTCCAGCATGGTGATGTTCGGCGGCGTCGGCATGCAGCCGCAGATCGACAAGCTGCGCCGCGGCGTCGACATCCTCGTGGCGACGCCCGGGCGGCTGCTCGACCACCACGGCCAGGGCACGCTGGACCTCTCGCAGGTGCAGGTGTTCGTGCTCGACGAGGCCGACCGCATGCTCGACATGGGCTTCATCCACGACATCAGGAAGGTGCTGGCCATCCTGCCGGCGAAGAAGCAGAGCCTGCTCTTCTCCGCCACCTTCAGCGACGACATCAAGGCGCTGGCCGACCGCCTGCTCAACCGGCCCGCGCTGATCGAGGTCGCGCGCCGCAACGCCACCGCCGACACCATCGCGCAAAAGGTGCACCCGGTGGGCCGCGAGAAGAAGAAGGCGCTGCTCGCGCACCTCATCCGCAAGGGCGACTGGCACCAGGTGCTGGTCTTCACACGCATGAAGCACGGTGCCAACCGCCTTGCCGAGTACCTCAACGAGCAAGGCATCAGCGCCATGGCCATCCACGGCAACAAGAGCCAGGGCGCGCGCACCAAGGCGCTCTCCGACTTCAAGAGCGGCGCCCTGCAGGTGCTGGTGGCCACCGACATCGCCGCGCGCGGCATCGACATCGACCAGCTGCCGCACGTCGTCAACTTCGAGCTGCCCAACGTGCCCGAGGACTACGTGCACCGCATCGGCCGCACCGGCCGCGCCGGCGCCAGCGGCGAGGCGGTCTCGCTCGTCTGCCTGGACGAGGAGATCTTTCTCGCCGACATCGAGAAGCTCACGCGCAACCGCATCCCGCGCGAGATCGTCCCCGGCTTCGAGGCGCCCGCGGGCGAGCGCGCCGAGCCCATCGTCCTCGGCCGCATGACCATCGGCGTCGGCGGCACCAAGCGCCACGCCGGTGGCGGCAGCCGTCCGGGTCGCGGCAGCGGCGGTCGGCCCGCGCCCCGGCCCGCGGGCGGCCGCGCGCCCGCACCGGGCGACGCGCGCGCCGCGGCACGGCGCAGCGCCGCCGGGGCGCGCCGCGGGGAGAAGTAGACTCCCGGCGCGCCCGCCGTCCGCAACATGCCCCTCGCCGCCAGCCTCGCCGCCATCGTTCTCGCATACCTGATCGGCTCGCTGTCGTTCGCGGTCATCGTCAGCCGCGCAATGGGTTTGTCGGACCCGCGCAGCTACGGCTCGAAGAACCCGGGCGCCACCAACGTGCTGCGCTCGGGCAACCGCACCGCGGCCGCGCTCACGCTGGTGCTGGATGCGTTGAAGGGCTTCGTTCCGGTGGTCGTGGCGCTGCTGCTTTCGCCGCGGCTGGGATTCGGCCAGGGCACGGTGGCCTGGGTGGGACTTGCCGCCTTCGTCGGCCATCTCTTCCCGGTGTTCTTCCGCTTTCGCGGCGGCAAGGGCGTGGCCACCGCCGCGGGCGTGCTGCTGGCGCTCAATCCCCTTCTGGGCGTGGCGACGCTGGCCACCTGGCTCGTCATCGCCGCGTTCTTTCGCTACTCGTCGCTGGCCGCGATCGTCGCGGCGCTGTTCGCGCCCTTCTACCAGATGCTGATCTGGGGCGGCGGCGCCGCGTTGCTGCCGATGATCATCATGAGCCTGCTGCTGCTGTGGCGCCACGGCGGCAACATGCGCAAGCTCATCGCCGGCACCGAGTCGAAGATCGGGCAGAAGCCCCCGGGCGCGTCCGCGTCGACGCCGGGCGCGCACCGCAAGCGGCGCAACGCGCCTCGCTGAGCGCGCTCTCTGCTTCCTACAGCCCGAGTCGCGCCAGATCCCCGCGCCCCTGGCGCATGAGCAGCGGCTCGGCGCCGGTGAGGTCGATCACCGTCGTCGGCGCCATCGGGCAGGCGCCGGCATCGACGACCGCCTGCACCAGCTTCTCGTAGTGCCCTCGGATCTCGTGCGCGTCGTTCAGGGGTTCGGTCTCTCCCGGCGGGATCAGCGTCGTTCCCAGCAGCGGCGCGCCGAACTCGGCCAGCAGTTCCTGCAGCGCCTTGTGCGCCGGAACGCGCAGGCCGATGGTGCGCCGCGACGGATGGCTCAAGCGGCGCGGCACCTCCTTCGTCGCCTCGAGGATGAAGGTGTACGGTCCGGGCGTGCCGAGCTTGAGGATGCGGTACTGGCGGTTGTCCACGCGCGCGTGGCTGGCGAGTTCCGAGAGGTCGCGGCACAGCAGCGTGAGGTGATGCTTGTCGTCGACGCCGCGCACGCGCCGCAGCTGCTCGGCGGCGGCCTTGTCGTCGAGGCGGCAGACGAGCGCGTAGCTGGAGTCGGTCGGTACCGCGGCCAGGCCGCCCGATTGCAGGATCTGCGCCGCCTGACGCAGCAGCCGCGGCTGCGGGTTCAGGGGGTGAACTTCGAAGTACTGGGCCATCGCAGGGTTCGCGCCTTCGCCCCGGCTCGCTCGAGCGGGCTCAGCGCGTGAGCTTGATGCCGCCGCGCATCACCTCGCCTGCCGGCAACACGGCAGCGGCCTCGGCCCCAGCGGCCCCGGCAGCAGCGGGCGCGGCGGCCGGCGACGACGCAGCCAGGCCCGCGAGGTCGAGGATGAAAGCATACTGCCGCGCCCACTGGCGTGGCCGCTCGAGGCGTCCGGCCTCACCGTCGTGGCCGGCATTCATTTCCACATGCAGCAGCAGCGGATGGCGATCGGTCTTGTGCGCGCGCAGCCGCGCCACCCAGCGCACCGGACCGTCGTAGGGGACGCGCGTGTCCCACAGCGCCGCGGTGACGAGGAGCGCCGGATAGTCGCGCGCGGCGACGTTGTCGTACGGCGACCAGGCCGCCAGCGCCGCGTAGCCGGCGCGCTCGCGCGGGTCGCCCCACTGGCTCCATTCGGGCGCGGTGAGCGCCAGGCTCGGGTCGAGCATCGCCCCGAGCACGTCGACGAACGGCATGTCCAGCAGCATCGCGCGATAGCGTGCACCGGCCTGGTTGGCGACCGCGGCCAGCAGCAGGCCGCCGGCCGAGGCGCCGTGCGCGAACACCTTGTCCGGCGCCGCCCAACGCTCGGCGACGAGGTGGTCGGTGACGTCGACGAAGTCGTCGAAGCTGCGCTGCTTGCCCGCGCCGCGCGCCGCCTCGTACCAACCGCGGCCGAGTTCGCCGCCGCCGCGCACATGGGCCAGCGCGATGACGAAGCCGCGTTCGAGCAGCGACAGGCGCTGCACGCCGAAGAGCGGCTCCAGACTCTCGCCGTAGGCACCGTAGCCTTCGACCAGCAGCGGTGCGCTGCCGTCGCGGCGCACGCGCCCTTCGTGCCAGGCGAGGGTCACCGGAATGCGCACGCCGTCGCGCGCCGGCGCCCACATCAGTTCGCTGCGGTAGGGCGAGAGATCGTGCCCGGGGACCGGCTCCTGCCGGCGCGCGATCTCGCGCCCGCTCGCCAGATCGACTTCCAAGGTCAGCGGGGGCCGCACCAGCGACTGCTGTACGAGCTGCACGCGCGCGGCGCGCGCGTCCCGGTTCTCGCCCAGCGCGACGGTGCCGCCGGCAGCGGCGTCGATGATCCGGCGCTCGCGGCCGTCCGGGTCGAGCACGCGCACGCGCCGCCGCGCCTGCTCGCGCTCCTCGACGACGATCGCCGACTCGAAGGCCTGCATGCCTTCGAGCACCACCCCCGCCCGCGCCGGAAGCAGCGTGCGCCAGCGCTCGGGCTGACCGAGATCGTCCGCCGCCAGCAGCGCGAAGTCGGGCGCGCCGGCATTGCTGCGCAAGAGCCAGCGCGTACCGATGTGCTCGGCCTGGATGCGCACGCCCGCGCGCCGCGGCAGCAGCACGCGCGCCGGTTGCGTCGGCGCATCCGCCGGCACGGCGCGCAACTCGGTGCTGTCGGCACCGAAGATGTCGATCAGCACCTGGCGCCGCGAGGCGCTGGCGCGCACGCCGACGAACATCGCCGCGTCTTCCTCCTCGTGCACCCTCACGTCGGCGGCCGGGTCGCTGCCACGCTGGTGCCGCCAGACGGCGCCGCGGTGCAGCGTCACCGGATGCTGGCGCACGTAGAAGAGCGTGCGGTTGTCGGCGGCCCAGGCGAAGCCCTCCTGCACGCCGCGGATGCGCTCGGGCTGCAGGCGCCGCGTCTGCAGGTCCTGGATGTAGAGGTCGAAACTGCCTCGCCCCTGCACGTCCTCGGTCCACGCGAGCCAGCGCCCGTCCGGACTCACCTGCACCTGGCCCAGGCTGTAGCTGCGCTGCGCGATCGCGTGCTGCGGCAGGTCGAGCAGCACTTCGGCGCGGGCGGCCGCGTCAGGGCCTGCAGGCGTGCCGCGACGGCGCATCACGCGGGGGTGGTCGAGATCGGCGGCGTACTGCCGCCAGATCCACCAGCCGTTGTCGTAGACCGGCACGCTGGCCTGCACCGGCGCCACGCGCGCGAGCGTCTCCTGCTGCAACTTCTCGCGCAGCGGGCGCAAGGGCGCGAGCACGGCCTCGGTATAGCGGTTCTCGGCCTCGAGCTGGCGCAGCACTTCCGGGCGCTTGGCACGGGCGTCGTCGTCGCGCAACCATCGATACTCGTCGCGGCGCCCGCCGACGGGACCCGATGCCGCCTGCGCCCTGCGTTCGGCCTGCGGCGGCGCGGGCAGCGCGGCAGCGGCCAGAAGCTGCGCCTGCGTCGCCGTGCAGCACAGCAGGAGCGGCAGGAGAGACAGCCAGCGCATGGCGATCATCATAGGCGGCGCTGAGCGCGCACGGCGCTCAGCGCAGGGCCTCGGGCGCGGCATCTGCACGATGGTGCCAGTAGCGCGCATCGAGCTCGCGCTGGCAGTGCATGCTGCCGTCGGCGCGCCAGCTCCAGGCGCCGCAACGGTCGCTGCGCACGAGCGTCGCGCCGTGCGTCGCGTAGCGCGCGACGACGTCCGGGGCCGGATGGCCGAAGCGGCTGCGGTAGCCCGCCTGCACCAGCGCCAGGCGCGGCGACACGGCGACGATGAAGCTGCCGCTGGACGAGGTGCGGCTGCCGTGATGCGGCACCAGCAGCACGTCGGCGCGCAGCCGCGGCCCGAGGCGCCCGACCAGCGCCAGTTCCTGGGCGCGCTCGATGTCGCCGGCCAGCAGCACCGACCCCTGCGTGCCGCGTACGCTGAGCACGCAGCTCAGCGCGTTCGCCTTGCGCGCCGCGAGGTCCGCGTCCGCGGCAGGGTGCAGCATCTCGAAGTCGACGCCGTCCCACTGCCAACGCTGCCCGGCACGGCAGCGCTCCTGCGGCACCGGGAACGCGCGCAGCGGATGGTCGTCGGCCAGCGAACTCGTCAGCACGCGCACCGGCACGCGCTGCAGCAGCGAGGCCGCACCGCCGACGTGGTCGCTGTCGCGATGGCTGAGCACCAGCCGGTCGACTCGGCGTTCGCCGCGCGCGCGCAGCAGCGGCAGCAGCACGCGCTCGCCGGCATCGGCGTCGACGCCGTACTGCGGCCCGGTGTCGTAGACCAGCAGGTGCGCGTGCGTGCGAACGAGCACCGCCGTGCCCTGGCCGACGTCCAGCGCGAGCATCTCGAAGCGCCCCGGCGGCGGACGTTCGACCACCGGCGCCAGCAGCGGCAACAGCAGCGGCAGCCCAAGCAGGCGCAGCCGCCACGGCAGCGGCAGCACCACCACCAGCCCACCGGCCAGGCCGAGCAGCGCGGCCCAGGCGGGCGCGGCGGGCACCGTCCACTGCGCCCAGGGCAGCGCGGCCAGCCAGGCCAGCGCGCGCAGCAGGGCGGCGGCCACCAGCGCATCCAGCGACCACAGCGGCGACAGCAGCACGCCCAGCAGGGACAAGGGCATCACCACCAGCGTCACCAGCGGAATCGCCACCAGGTTGGCGACGAAGCCCACCAGCGACACCTGCTGGAAGAAGAGCAGCGTCAAGGGCGCCAGGCCCACCGTCGCCACCGCCTGCGTGCGCAAACCCTGGCGCAGCGCCGTCCAGGCACGGCCGCCGAGCGCAGCGCCCGTGCCGGCCTCGACCGCAGGCTCCGCGGGCTGCGGATCGGAAACCATCAGCAGCGCAACCGCGACGAAGGAGAGCCAGAATCCCGGCTGCAGCAAGGCCCAGGGGTCGACCAGCGTCACCGCGACGGCGGCCGCCAGCAGCACCGGCGGCCCCGGCCAGCGCCGCCCGGCGCTGCGCAGGACGACGACGACCGCGAGCATCGACACCGTGCGCTGCGCCGGCACCCCCCAGCCGGCGAGCACGGCGTAGGCCGTGGCCAGCGCCAGCCCTCCCCAACGCGCCGCCAGCGGCGCGGGCAGCCACAGCGGCAGCGGCCCGGCCCGGCACCAGGCCCAGCCGACGAGCGCCGACGCCAGCCAGGCGAACAGCGTCACGTGCAGGCCGCTGATCGACATCAGGTGGGCCACGCCGGTGACGCGGAATACGTCCCACTCGGCGCGGTCGATCGCGCCCTGGTCGCCGATCGCCAGCGCCGCGAGCATGCCGGCGGCAGCCGGGTCGGGCACGGTGGCCTCGATGCGGTCGCGGATCGCCTGCCGCACGCGCTGCACCGGGTAGCCTGCCGCTGCATGCAGCCGCGTCGCTGCGGCGCCGCGCGCGCGCACGTAGCCGCTGGCGCGCAGGCCTTGCTCGAAGAGCCAGAGCTCGGCGTCGAAGCCGTGCGGATTGACCTGGCCGTGCGGCTGCCGCAGCCGCACCGTGAAGCGCCAGCGCTCGCCGGCACGAAGCGCCTCGGGCCCTTCCCCGGGCGCCGAGGTCTCGCCGTCGTTCCACCAGCCCAGCGAGAGCCGGCGCGGGATCGACACCGGCCGCCCCTGCCGCTCGGCCGTCTCCACTTCGAACACGAAGCGCGTGCCTGCCGGGTTGCGCTGCGGCAGCGAGGCGACGACGCCCACCACCTCGAGATCCTGCCCTTCGAGCGCCGCCGGCAGCGAATGCGCCAGTCGCCGGGCCGCGCGCCAGTCGGTGCTGCCGAGCGCCATCGCCGCCAGCGCCAGCGCGCCCAGTGCCGTGCCCGCGACGCGCGGCAGCCTCCGCCAACTCAAGGCGGCGAGCATCGCCACCACGCCGCCGCCCATGAGCGCGACCTGCACCGGCGCCGGCCACGGCACCGTCTGCTGCAACTGCGACCAGGCACCCAGCAGCCAGGCCAGCGTCCACGCCAGCACGCGTTCCAACGCGTCGTCCTCCCGTGTTCGGCCGCCCGCAGGCACCTGCCTTGGCCGGACAGTGTAGAGGGCTGCTCCGCGACCCCGCGCACCCGGGCGTTACCATCCGGGACCGGCCTTCGTGCCTCCGATTCCCGCCCCCGAGGAACCCCGCCCATGTCCATCCAGGCCCGTCTGCAGGATCTCGGCATCACGCTGCCGCCCCTGGCCACGCCCGCCGCCGCCTACGTGCCCTTCGTGCGCAGCGGCAACCTCGTCTTCGTCTCCGGCCACATCGCGCGCAAGGACGGCAAGCCCTGGGTCGGCCAGCTCGGCCTGACGATGACGACGGCCGAGGGCCAGCAGGCCGCACGCGCCATCGCCATCGAGCTGATGGGGACGCTGGCCGCCGCTGTCGGCGGCGATCTCGGGCGCGTCAGGCGCATCGTCAAGGTGATGAGCCTGGTCAACAGCGTGGCCACCTTCACCGAACAGCACCTGGTGACCAACGGCTGCTCCGAACTGCTGGTGCAGGTCTTCGGTCCCGAGATCGGCGCGCACGCGCGCAGCGCCTTCGGCGTGGCGCAGATCCCCACCGGCGCCTGCGTCGAGATCGAGCTCATCGCCGAAGTGCAGTGACGGTCGCGACCCGCAGGCGGCTTGCGCTCGTCGCTATCGCCGCATCGAGCGTCGCTGCCGTCGGCGCCGCGCTCTTCACGCAGTACGTCTGGGATCTGCAGCCCTGCCCCTGGTGCGTGCTGCAGCGCGCCATCTTCTGCGTGCTCGCCCTCGTCGCCCTGCTGGGCGCCGTGTTGCCGGCGCTCGTGCAGCCGCTCTTCCTGCTGCTGTCGCTGCTGGTGGCCGGCGCTGGATTGGCGGCGGCGATCTGGCAGCACTTCGTCGCCGCCGAGCAGGCCTCGTGCGCGCTGACGCTGGCCGACCGCATCATCGGCGACCTGGGCCTGGACGCGCGCTGGCCAGAGGTCTTCATGGCCACCGCCGCCTGCGCCGACAAGCCGCGTCTCTTCGGCTTGCCCTACGAGTATTGGAGCGGCGCGCTCTTCGCGCTGCTGGGTCTGGTCGCGCTGGCGCTGCTGCTCGAGGGCAAGCCGCGGGAGCGCCACCGCTTCCGCGGCTGAGCGACGGGACAGCCGCGCATGAACGAGCAGGATCAGGGAGGCACGCACATGGCGCAGAGCGAGGCTTTGGATGCCGACGTGCTGGTGGTGGGCGCGGGGCCTGCGGGCCTGGCCTTGGGCGCGGCGCTGGGCGACCTGGGCCTGCGCGTGAGGCTGCTCGAGCAGCAGCCGCTGGCGGCCTTGCAGGAGCCCGCCGAGGACGGGCGCGAGATCGCGCTCACGCACCGCGCGCGGCGCATCATGACGGCGCTCGGCCTGTGGGCGCATCTGGACGCCGCCGACGTGTCGCCGCTGAACAAGGCGCACGTCGTCGACGGCAGCTCGCCGCTGGTGCTGCACTTCGGCCAGCGCAGCGGCGCGGACGAGGGGCCGCTGGGCTGGCTCGTGCCCAACCACCTCATCCGCCGCGCCGCCTGGCGCGCGGCGGCGCAACGTGCAAGCGTGCGGGTGACCGGCGAGGCGCGCGTCGTCGGCATCGAGCGCGATGCGCAGGCCGCGCGGGTGACGCTGGCCGACGGACGCAGCCTCACCGGCCGGCTGCTGGTGGCCGCGGACAGTCGCTTCTCGGCCATCCGCCGCATGGCCGGCATCGGCGCGGCGATGCACGACTTCGGCCGCAGCGTCGTCGTCGGCCGCGTGCGCCACGAGCGCGACAACGAGGGCGTGGCCTGGGAGTGTTTCCGCTACGGCAACACGCTGGCGATGCTGCCGCTCAACGACCGCATCAGCTCGGCCGTGGTGACGGTGGGCAGCGAGCGCACCGACGAGTGGCTCGCGCTGTCCGACGAGGACTTCGCCGCGCGCATCCAGGCGCAGACCGAGGGTCGCCTGGGCGCGATGCAGGCCGCCGGCCCGCGGCATCACTACCCGCTCGTGGGCGTCTACGCGCAGCGCTTCGCGGCACCGCGCCTCGTCCTCGTCGGCGACGCCGCCGTCGGCATGCACCCGGTGACCGCACACGGCTGGAACTTCGGCATCTACGGCGTCGAGCGGCTGGCGCGCGAGCTCGGCGCGGTGCATCGGCGCGGCGGCGACATCGGTGCGCTCGCCCCGCTCCTCGCCTACGAGCGCAAGCACCGCCTGCACACCTTGCCGATCTGGGCCGGAACGAACGCGATCGTCAGCCTCTTCACCAGCGAACACGGACTCCCGAAGCTCGCACGCCGCGCCGTGCTCGCGCTCTCCGAACACGCGCCGGGGCTGAACCGCGTCATCAAGGCGGGAATCGAGTACCAGCTCACGGGGGGGCGCAGCACGCGGCCGCAACTCCCCTGAAACGCGCTCGAACCCGGCGCGCCTTCAGTCTTCGGAAGGCTGCGTCATGCGCGCCGGGTCGACCCAGGCATCGAAGTCCTCGGCGCTGACGCCCAGCGCCAGCGCCGCCTCGCGCAGCGTCCGGCCGCTGTGCAGCGCGGCCTTGGCGATCGCCGCCGCCTTGTCGTAGCCGATGTGACGGTTGAGCGCCGTCACCAGCATCAGGTTGTCGGCCAGATGGCGCTCGATCACCGGCCGGTTGGGCTCGATGCCGCACGCGCAGTGGCGCTCGAACGAGGCGCAGGCATCGCCCAGCAGCGCGATGCTCTCCAGCACGTTGTGCGCCATGACCGGCTTGTAGACGTTGAGCTGGAAGTTGCCCTGGCTGCCGGCGAAGGCGGTCGCGGCGTCGTTGCCGAAGACCTGCACGCAGACCATCGTCAGCGCCTCGCACTGCGTCGGGTTGACCTTGCCGGGCATGATGGACGAGCCGGGCTCGTTCTCCGGGATCAGCAGTTCGCCGATGCCGCAGCGCGGCCCGCTGGCCAGCCAGCGCACGTCGTTGGCGATCTTCATCAGCGCGCCGGCCAGCGTGCGCAGCGCCGCCGAGGCCGACACCAGCGGATCGTGCGCGGAGAGCGCGAAGAACTTGTCGGGCGCGCTGCGAAAAGGCGCTCCCGTTTGCCGCGCGATGTGGGCTGCGCAGCACTCGCCAAAGCGCGGATGCGCGTTCAGGCCGGTGCCCACGGCCGTGCCGCCGATGGCGAGTTCGTACAGCTCCGGCAGCGTGCGCTGCAAGGCCAGCAGGCCGTAGTCGATCTGCGCCACCCAGCCGCCGATGGCCTGGCCCAGGGTGAGCGGCGTGGCGTCCTGCAAGTGGGTGCGGCCGCTCATCACCAGGCCGGCGTGCGCGGCCGCCTTCGCTGCCAGCGTCTGGCGCAGCGCCTGCACGTGCGGCAGCAAGTGCGTCTGCAGCTGCGTCACGACGGCGATGTGCATCGCCGTGGGAAAGGTGTCGTTGGACGACTGGCCGCGGTTGACGTGGTCGTTCGGGTGCACCGGCACCTTGCTGCCGAGCGCGCCGCCCAGCAGCTCGCTGGCGCGGTTGGCGATGACCTCGTTGGCGTTCATGTTCGTCTGCGTACCCGAGCCGGTCTGGAAGACGACGAGCGGAAAGTGATCGCGCCAGCGCCCGGCGATGACCTCGTCGGCCGCCTGCACGATGGCCGAGGCCAGGCGCGGCTCGAGCTCGCCGAGTTCGAGGTTGGCTTGTGCTGCCGCCTTCTTCAGGATGCCCAGCGCCTGCACGAGCGAAGCACCCCAACGATGGCGCTCCACGCCGATGGCGAAATGCTCGATCGAGCGCTGCGTCTGCGCGCCCCAGTAGCGGTCGGCGGCGACCTCGATGGCGCCCATCGAGTCGGTCTCGATGCGGGTGGCGGTCATGGCAGGCCCTCTTGCACGACGGCGGCCTCAGGCATCCGCCGCCCTCACCGCAAGCCCGCGTTGATGCGCTCCAGCGCCTCGCGCCCGGGGCACAGGGCTTCGTCCTGCAGCGCGTTGAGCGGCTGCTGCACGGTGTTGAGCGCTGCGTGCAGGTCGCGCGGACGAGGATCGACATAGAGCAGCCCGGTGGCGATCTCGCCCTGCTCGGCCAGTTGCTGCACGAGGTTCATCGCCGCGCGGCGGTCGCTCGGGTCGTAGCCTTCATGCAGCTTGCGCAGGCGCATCACGCTGCCGTCGGCCTGCGGCAGCTCGAGCACTTCGTCGGGCGCGGGCGCGGCGATCACCTCCTTGGCGAGGTCGATGAAGTCGATGCGGCCCACGGCCTCGTTGTGCGCGCGCACGTGGTCGTAGCTGCGCGTGCTCCCCGCATGGTTGTTGAAGGCCACGCAGGGGCTGATGACGTCGAGGAAGGCCGCGCCCCCATGCGCCATCGCGCCCTTGATGAGCGGCACCAGCTGCGCCTTGTCGCCGGAGAAGCCGCGTGCCACAAAGGTCGCGCCCAGCTGCAAAGCCATGCTCACCAGGTCGACCGGGTTCTCGGCGTTGACGACGCCCTTCTTGCTCTGGCTGCCGCGGTCGGCGGTGGCGCTGAACTGGCCCTTGGTGAGGCCGTAGACACCGTTGTTCTCGACGATGTAGACCATGCGCACGCCGCGGCGCATCGCGTGCGCGAACTGGCCCAGGCCGATCGAGGCCGAGTCGCCGTCGCCGCTGATGCCGAGGTAGAGCAGCTCGCGGTTGGCCAGCGCCGCGCCGGTGAGGACGCTGGGCATGCGGCCATGCACGGTGTTGAAGCCGTGGCTGGCGCCGAGGAAGTAGTCCGGCGTCTTGCTGCTGCAGCCGATGCCCGAGAGCTTGGCGACGCGGTGCGGCTGGATGTCCAGCTCCCAGCAGGCCTGCACGATGGCGGCGCTGACGCTGTCGTGGCCGCAGCCCGCGCACAGCGTGCTGACCTTGCCTTCGTAGTCGCGCCGCGTGTAGCCGACCTTGTTGCGCGTGAGCGTGGGGTGGTGCAGCCGCGGCTTGGCGATGTAGGTCATGAACTCGTCCTTTCGCGGCGTGGCGCCACCGCCAGCGCGTGCACGTGCTCGACGATGGCCTCGGTGATGAAGCGCGCGGTGATCGGCGTGCCGTCGTAGTGCAGCACCCTGATGAGGCGCTCGGGGTCGACCTCGAGCTCGCCCATGAGCAGCGTGCGCATCTGCGCATCGCGGTTCTGCTCGACGACGAAGACGTGGTCGTGCGTGTCCACGAAGTCGGCCACCGCCTGCGGGAACGGGAACGCCTTGAGCCGCATCGCGTCCAGGTGGATGCCCTGCGCCGCGAGCCGCGCCAGCGCCTCCTCCATCGCCGGGGCGGTGCTTCCGAAGTAGGCCACGCCCAGGCGCGTCTGCTTCTGCGCCGCCGTGATCTCCGGCGGCGGCACGATCGTCGCGGCGGTGGCGAATTTCTTCAGCAGACGCTGCACGTTGTCGACGTAGTCGCTCCCGGCCTCGCTGTAGACGGCGTAGGCGTTGCGCGTCGTGCCGCGCGTGAAGTAGCTGCCCTTGCTCGGGTGGGTTCCCGGCAGCGTGCGCCAGGGAATGCCGTCGCCGTCGACGTCCTTGTAGCGGCCGAAGTCGAAGCCGGCCTCGAGCTGCTCGGCGCTCAGCACCTTGCCGCGGTCCATGCGGCGCGCGTCGTCCCAGGCAAAGGGTTTGCACAGGCGCTGGTTCATGCCGATGTCCAGGTCGGTCATCACGAACACCGGCGTCTGCAGGCGGTCCGCGAGGTCGAGCGCCGCGGCCGCGTGCTCGAAGCACTCGGCCGGGTCCTGCGGCAGCAGCATGACGTGCTTGGTGTCGCCGTGGCTGGCGTAGGCGCAGCTGAGCAGGTCGGCCTGCTGCGTGCGCGTGGGCATGCCGGTGCTGGGGCCGCCGCGCTGCACGTTGATGATGGTGACCGGGATCTCGGCGAAGTAGGCCAGGCCGATGAACTCGGTCATCAGGCTCACGCCCGGGCCGCTGGTGGCGGTGAAGGCGCGCGCGCCGTTCCAGCCCGCGCCGGTGACGATGCCGATGGCGGCGATCTCGTCCTCGGCCTGCACGATGGCGTAGCGCGCCTGCCCGGTCTCGGGGTCGCGGCGCAACTTGCCGCACCAGCTCGTGAAGGCCTCCGCCGTCGAGGTGCTGGGGGTGAGCGGATACCAGGCGCAGACGGTGGCGCCGCCGTAGACGCAGCCCAGCGCGGCGGCGCTGTTGCCGTCGACGAAGATGCGCTCGCCGACCGTGTCGGCGCGGCGCACCTTCAGCCCGATTCCGGGGTGGCGCGGCGGCTGCAGGTGGTCCTTGGCGAAGCCTCGGCCGGCCTGCAGCGCGCGCAGGTTGCTCTCCAGCAGCCGCTCCTTGCCCTTGTACTGCTCGGCCAGCAGCTGCTCGAGCACCTGTGCGTCGATGTCCATCAGCGCCGAGAGCGCGCCCAGCACCATGATGTTCTTGAACAGCGTGCGCTGGCGCGGGTCCTCGTAGGTGGCGTTGCAGATCGCCGTCACGGGCATGCCGATGACCGTGATGTCGCGCCGGAAGGCGCTCTCGGGCAGCGGACGCGTGCTGTCGTAGAAGAGGTAGCCGCCGGGCTCGATCTCGGCGACGTCGCGCTCCCAGGTCTGCGGGTTCATCGCCACCATCATGTCGACGCCGCCGCGCCGGCCCAGCCACCCCTCCTGCGAGACGCGCACCTCGTACCAGGTCGGCAGGCCCTGGATGTTGCTCGGGAAGATGTTGCGCGGGCTCACCGGCACGCCGGTGCGCAGGATGGCCTTGGCGAAGAGCTCGTTGGCCGAGGCGGAGCCCGAGCCGTTGACGTTGGCGAACTTGACGACGAAGTCGTTCACGGCCTCGATGCGATGCATGCTCATTCGCCGCCTCCGACGCGTTGCGAATGCGGCGTGCTGTCGCGACAGGCCGGGCCGGCCTTCGGGGTGATGAGGAGGAACTTCTGCATGTCCCACGCCCCGGTGGGACAGCGCTCCGCGCACAGGCTGCAGTGCAGGCAGACGTCCTCGTCCTTGACCATCACGCGCGAGGTCTTCAGCGGCCCGCTGACGTACAGGGCCTGCTCGGTGTTGAGCGCCGGCGCCTTCAACCGCGTGCGCAGCTCGGCCTCCTCGCCGTTGGCGGTGAAGGTGATGCAGTCCATGGGACAGATGTCGACGCAGGCGTCGCACTCGATGCACAGGCGGTCGGTGAACACCGTCTGCACGTCGCAGTTCAGGCAGCGCTGCGCCTCCTTCCACGCCGTCTCCAGGTCGAAGCCGAGCTCGACCTCGACCTGCATGCTGGAGAGCGTCTGCTCGGCCGGCGCCCACGGCACCTTGAAGCGCATGTCGTTCGTCGGCGCGTTGTCGTAGCTCCACTCGTGGATGCCCATCTTCTGCGACACCAGGTTGGTGAAGGGCGGCGGACGCTTGCGCACGTCCTCGCCGTGGCAGAAGCGGTCGATCGACACCGCGGCCTCGTGCGCCTGCGCCACCGCGGTGATGATGTTCTTCGGCCCCAGGGCCGCGTCGCCGCCGAAGTAGACGCGCGGCAGCGTCGACTGGAAGGTGGTCTCGTCCAGCACCGGCAAGCCCCAGCGGTCGAAGTCGATGCCGGCGTCGCGCTCGATCCACGGGAAGGCGTTCTCCTGGCCGACGGCGATCAGCACCTCGTCGCAGGGCAGTTCGACGTCGGCCGCGCCGGTGGGAACGAGGCTGCGCCGGCCCTTCTCGTCGTAGCGCGCCTCCACGATCTCGAAACGCATCGCCACCAGGCGTCCACCCTCGTGCACGAAGGCCTTGGGCACGTGGTAGTCGAGAATGGGGATGCCCTCGTGCATCGCATCCTCCTTCTCCCAGGGGCTGGCCTTCATCTCCGCGAAACCGCTGCGGACGACGACCGTCACCGCCTTGGCCCCCAGACGCCGCGCGCTGCGGCAGCAGTCCATCGCCGTGTTGCCGCCGCCGAGGACGAGCACGCGTTCGCCCACCGCCTTCACGTGGCCGAAGGACACCGAGGCCAGCCACTCGATGCCGACGTGGATGTGCGCCGCGGCCTCCTGCCGCCCCGGGATCTGCAGGTCGCGCCCGCGCGGCGCACCGCTGCCGACGAAGATCGCGTCCCAGTCCTCGGCGAGCAAGGCCTTCATCGACTCGATGCGCCGGCCCGCGCGCAGCTCGACGCCCAGGCCCAGGATGTAGCCCACCTCTTCGTCGATCACGCCCTCGGGCAGCCGAAAGCGCGGGATCTGGCTCCACATGAAGCCGCCGGCCTTCTTCTCGGCCTCGAACACGGTCACGGCATAGCCCTGCAGCGCGAGGTCGCGCGCCACGGTGAGGCTGGCCGGACCGCCGCCCACGCAGGCCACGCGCTTGCCGTTCCTCGCCTCGGGACGAGGGATCATGGCGCGGATCTCCTGCCCCTTGTGGTCGGCGGCGACGCGCTTCAGGCGACAGATCGCCACCGGCTCGGGCTTGCCGAGGTTCTTCTCCTCCACGCGCGAGCGCCTGCAGGCGGGCTCACAGGGGCGGTCGCAGGTGCGCCCGAGGATGCCCGGAAAGACGTTGGCGACCCAGTTGACCATGTAGGCGGCGTCGTAACGCCCCTGGGCGATGAGCCGGATGTACTCCGGCACGGGGGTGTGGGCCGGACAGGCCCACTGACAATCGACGACCTTGTGGAAGTAGGCCGGATCGCTCACGTTCGTCGGCTGCACGGGCTTGCGTCTCCTTGCGGCTGCGGCGCCACCGACAGCTTCCGGCCGCGGGCCGGCCTGGGCGCACCACCAAGCGTGCGCGGCAGTCTATGCCAGGGCCGCAGGCATCGACACCGGGTCAAACCATGCGCCGGACCCGGACATCCGCCGCCCCTTCAGACGGACCGTGCCTGGGTGTGCGGATGCACGGCGTCGCGGATCGCCGCATCCCATCGCACCGCCAGCGCCAGCGTCACGCACAGCACGCCGAAGACGCTCGTCGCCCACGGGGTGCCGCCGTGCTCGAGCAGCCAGCCGCAGGCCGCCGCGCCAACCGGGTTGAGCAGGAAGGCGAAGAGCCGGAAGCTGCTGTTCACTCGACCCTGCAGTTCGTCGGGGATGAGCGCGATGCGATAGCTGAACTGCACCACATCGTAGAGCGGGCCGAAGAGGCTCGCCAGCGCGTAGACGGCGCCGAGCGTCCAAGGCCCCGGGCACAGCAGCAGCAGCGGGATGCAGGCCGCGCGCACGCCCACGCTCAGCAGGATGGCGTGGCCGAACGACAGGCGGCGCGCGATCGCGCCGCCGAGCAAGGCGCCGAAGATCGCGCCGATGCCGCCGAGAGAGAACACGAGGCCGATCTGTGCCGCGCTCGCGCCGCGCTCCTGCGCGAGCACGATGAGCAGCAAGGGCAGCGCGGCGTTGATGCCGTTGAGCACGCTGGTGGCGAGCGCCATGTCGCGCACGACGCGATGCCGCCAGAGCCAGCGCATGCCCTCGGCGATCTCGGCGCGCAGCGGGCGCGGCCCGCGTCCGCGTACCGGCGCGAACGAGCTGCGCAGCCGCCAGACCGCGAACGCACCGAAGAGATGGCTGGCGGCGTCGACGACGAATGGAAAGCCGCGCCCCACCACCTGGTAAAGCCAGCTGCCGACCGCCGGGCCGACGATCGCCGCCGCCGCGAATCCTGCCTGGTTCTGCGCCGTCGCCTGCGTCAGCTGGCCCGGCGACACCACGCGCGGCAAGGCTGCCGTCTCGGCGATGTTGAAGAAGACGTGCAGCGCGCCCTCGACGATGGCGACGACGTAGATGTGCATCACCAAGAGCGCGTCGAAGGCCATCGCCAGCGGCACGCTGATCACGGCGACGAAGCGCGCGGCATGGCAGACGAGCATCACGCGGCGGCGGTCCCAGCGGTCGATCAGCGCCCCCACCGGCAGGCTCAGCAGCAGGTAGGGCACCATGCGCAAGGCCGTCGCCCAGCTCGCCAGCAGCGGCGAATTCGTCAAGGCGAGGATGAGGATCGGATAGATGATCCCCGAGGCCTGCGCACCGACGTTGGTCAGCAGCTGCCCGCTCCACAGCAGCATGTACTCCCGCTGCCGCCACAGCGGCCGCACGGAAGGCGCCACGCCCGCGTCCGCCGGTTTCACACGACGCGCATCGGCTTCGGGAAGCCGTCGACGCGCCGCCCCTTGCGCGCGCGCTTGCCGACATGCGCGGCCAGCGCCGCGCCCTTGAGCACGTCCTCCTTATCCTTGCCGCCGCGTCCCTGGCCGAGAACGCGCAGGCTCTGGTCGAACACGGCCACCGAAACCAGCGGTGCCTTCGCGTCCACGTCCATCAGCGTCAGGCCGCGGCCGCCGCCGGGCTGGTGCCGCAGTTCGTCGAGCCCGAACACGAGCAGCCGCCCGTCCGCGGCCAGACAGGCCACCTGCGTGCAGCCCGGCTGCACCGCCACCGGCGGCAGCGGCCGCTCGGCCGCATCGAGGGTGAGGAATGCCTTGCCGGCCTTGTTGCGCCCCTGCAGCTCGGCCGCGTGGGCGAGCAGCCCATAGCCGCCGCTGCCGGCCAGCAGCAGCTTCTGCGTCGCCGCGCCGGCCCAGTAGTGCGCAACCTGCGTGCCGGCTTCGAGCTCGATCAGCGTCGTGATCGGCACGCCGTCGCCGCGGCCTCCGGGCAGCTGCGACACGGCGACGCTGTAGACGCGCCCCTGGCTGCCGAAGACCAGCAGGGTGTCGACGCTGCGGCAGGCGAACGTGCCGTAGAGCGCGTCCCCGGCCTTGAACGACAGACTGCCGACCTCGACTTCATGGCCCTTGAGTGTCCGCACCCAGCCCTTGAGGCTGGCCACCACCGTCACCGGCTCGTCGACGACCTTGATCTCCACCGTCGTCCGCCGCTCCTCCCGGATCAGTGTGCGTCGGTCGTCACCATGCTGCTTCGCGTCGGCCTCGATCTCCCTGATCAGCGTACGCCGCAAGGCCGCCGGGCTGCCGAGGATCTCTTCCAGCTTCTTCTGCTCCGCGCGCTTGTCGGCGAGTTCCTGCTCGATGCGGATGGCCTCCAGCCGCGCCAGCTGCCGCAAGCGGATCTCGAGGATGTCCTCCGCCTGGCGCTCGCTCAAGGCGAAGCGCTCGATCAGCGCGGGCTTGGGCTCGTCGGCGTTGCGGATGATGCGGATGACCTCGTCGAGGTTCAGCAGCACGAGCTGCCGCCCTTCGAGCACGTGGATGCGATCCAGCACCTTGGACAGGCGATGCCGCGTGCGCCGCGCCACCGTCGCCTGGCGGAACTCGATCCATTCCCACAGCAACTGGCGCAAGCTCTTCTGCACCGGCTTGCCATCGAGCCCGATGGCCGTCAGATTGACGCTGACGCTGGTCTCGAGGCTGGTGTGCGCGAGCAAGGTGCTCACGAGTTCGGCTTGCTCGACGCTGCGGCTGCGGGGCTCGAAAACGAGCCGTACCGGCGCGTCCTTGCTCGACTCGTCGCGCACCGCATCGAGCACCGCAAGCACCGCGGCCCTGAGCTGCTGCTGCTCCTGCGTCAAGGCCTTCTTGCCGAGCTTGAGCTTGGGGTTGGTCAGTTCCTCGACTTCCTCCAGCACGCGTGCCGCGCTGGTGCCGTGCGGCAGTTCGGTGACGACGAGCTGCCACTGCCCGCGCGCGAGGTCCTCGATCGTCCAGCGCGCGCGAGCCTTCAGACTGCCGCGCCCGCTGGCGTAGGCCGCGCGGATGTCGGCGGCGCTGCTGATGAGCTGACCACCGCCGGGGAAGTCCGGCCCCGGCAGCAGCGCGAAGAGCTCTTCGTCGGCCAGGCGCTCGTCCTTCAGCAGCGCGACCGCGGCCGCGGCCACCTCGCGCAGGTTGTGGCTCGGCAGCTCGGTGGCCATGCCCACGGCGATGCCGCTGGCGCCGTTGAGAAGCGAGAACGGCAGCCGCGCGGGCAGCAGCCGCGGCTCCTCGTGCGAGCCGTCGTAGTTGGGCTGGAAATCGACCGTACCCTCGTCGAGCTCGTCCAGCAGCAGCCGCGCGATCGGCGCCAGCCGCGCCTCGGTGTAGCGCATCGCGGCCGCGCCGTCGCCGTCGCGGCTGCCGAAGTTGCCCTGGCCGTCGATGAGCGGATAGCGCAGCGAGAAGCCCTGCGCCATGCGCACGAGCGCGTCGTAGGCGGCCTGGTCGCCGTGCGGGTGGTACTTGCCGAGCACGTCGCCGACCACGCGCGCGCTCTTCACCGGCCGCGCGCCTCCCGGCGGCGTGAAGCCCAGTCCCATGCGCTGCATCGCGAACAGGATGCGCCGCTGCACGGGCTTCTGGCCGTCGGCCACGTCCGGCAGCGCGCGCCCCTTGACGACCGAGAGCGCGTATTCGAGGTAGGCGCGCTCGGCATACTCGGCCAGCGCAATGGCATCGCCCGGATCGGTGGGCGGCGGGGAGAAGAGGTCTTGCATCGAGAGCGGCTGGAGATGGCCGGACGGTCCTTCGCGTCAACCGCGCATTCTCGCCCAAGCCTTCGCAGCGAGCGCCCAGCCGCCGCGCCTCACGCCTCCTGCCGCAGCCTGAAGCGCTGCAGCTTGCCGGTCTCGGTGCGCGGCAGGCTGGCGCGGAACTCGACGGCGCGCGGGTACTTGTAGGCGGCGATGCTTTGCTTGCAGTGCTCCTGCAGTTCCTTCACCAGCGCGTCGCTTGGCTCGAAGCCGGGCTTGAGGACGACGAAGGCCTTGGCAATCTGGCCGCGCGCCTCGTCGGGGATGCCGACGACGCCGCACTCGGCCACCGCCGGGTGCAGCAGCAGCACGCCTTCGATCTCCGGCCCGGCGATGTTGTAGCCGCCGGTGATGATCATGTCGTCGGTGCGCGCCTGGTAGACGTAGTGGCCGTCGGCGTCGACGAGGTAGGCGTCGCCGGTGAGGTTCCAGCCGTTCTGCACGTAGACGGCCTGGCGCTCGTCGGCCAGGTACTTGCAACCCGTCGGGCCCTTGATCGCCAGGCGCCCGACCTGGCCCGGCGGCAGCGGCTGGCCGGCGTCGTCGAGGATGCAGGCGCGGTAGCCCGGCACCGGCACGCCGGTGGCGCCGGGCTTGGCGTGCGCCTCGTCGGCGCTGATGAAGATGTGAAAGAGCTCGGTCGAGCCGATGCCGTCGATGATCTCGATGCCGGTGGCCTCCTTCCACAGCCGCCGCGTGGCCGCGGGCAGGGCCTCGCCGGCGCTCACGCACTTGCGCAGGCTCGAGAGGTCGGGGCGCGGCGACATCTGCGGCAGCGCCAGCGCGATCGCGCGGTAGGAGGTCGGCGCGGTGAAGCAGACGCTGACGCGGTGGCGCTCGATGGTGGCGGGCAGCGACTCCGGCGAGGTGCGCTCGATCAGCACCACCGAGGCGCCGACGGAAAGCGGGAACATGAGCAGGCCGCCCAGACCGAAGGTGAAGGCCAGCGGCGGGCTGCCGAAGAAGCGGTCCTCGGCGGTGGCGCGCAGCACGTGCGGCGGCCAGCAGCGGCAGGCGGCGATGACGTCGCGGTGGAAGTGCATCGTGCCCTTGGGCACGCCGGTGGTGCCGGAGGTGAAGGCGATCAGCGCCGTGTCGTCGGCGGCGGTGTCGACGCTGGCGAAGACCGGCGGCTGCTGCGCCATCTCGGCTTCCAGCGAACCCGCGCCCTCGTCGCCGTTGAAGAGCAGCAGCTCGCGCAGCTGCGGGCACTGCGGCCGCACCGCTTCGAGCGCCTCGGCGATGCGCGCGTCGCACAGGGCGTGCGTGATCTGCGCCTTGTCGATGATGGCCTTCAGCTCGCGCTCGCGCAGCAACGGCATGGAGCCCACGGCGATGCCGCCGGCCTTCATCACGCCCAGCCAGCAGGCGGCGAACATGGGCGTGTTGGCGCCGCGCAGGAGCACGCGGTTGCCGCTCACCATGCCCATGCGCTCGACGAGCACGCCGGCGATGCGGCACGCGCGCTCGTGCAGCTCGGCATAGGTCCAGGAGAAGGGCTTGCCGTCGCGCTCGCCGATCAGCGCGATGCGCCCGCCCTGGCCCTGCTCGATCCAGCGGTCCAGCAGCTCGGCGGCGACATTGAGCCGCGCGGGCAGTTGCAGGTCCGGTCCCTCGAAGATGAACTCCGGCAGCGCCTGCGGCGGCGGCAGGTTGTTGCGCGCAAAAGTATCGACGTAGGCGCTCGTTGCCATGGGTGGATGCTCCCGGAAGTGACGCCGCGATCATCCTGCCATAGCTGCACGCGGGTACCGGGGAAAGCGCCGATACGGGATGCACGCGCGTCCATCGAGCCCGTTGCAAGGCCTGGGGCGGCGGCGCGAAAGCCTTCCGCTTCTGCGCGGACGCGATGCTCGGTGTTCCAGCGTGCGGCGTCGGGATTCACCCCGGCTGCAGGCACGGGGGGGCGTCTCTACAATCGGCCACCATCGAAATCGGCCGAACACCGTCGGCGCGCCCTGCCGAGCGGGGGCTCCCCGGGCCGCGACACCACCCCAGCCGGAGCGCCCCAATGCAAGCACTGCTGCGCCTCTCGCGCGCGATCGACCGCGTGAACGCCACCGTCGGCCGCTGGGCGATCTGGCTCATCATGGCGGCGACCGCCATCAGCGCCCTCAATGCGGTCGTGCGCAAGGCGTTCAACTACAGTTCGAACGCCTATCTCGAGGTGCAGTGGTACCTGTTCGCGTGGTCGTTCCTGGTTGCGGCGGGCTTCACCCTGCTGCACGGCGAGCACGTGCGCATCGACGTGCTCAACCATCGGCTGCCCAAGCGGGTTCGTGTGTGGATCGACATCGTCGGCTACGGCCTGTTCCTGACGCCGCTGTGCCTGGTCATGCTCTATCTGGGCACGCCGCTGCTGGTCGAGCGCTTCATCTCCGGCGAGATGTCACCCAATCCCGGCGGACTCGTGCGCTGGCCGGTATGGGTCGCCGTGCCGCTGGGCTTTGCGCTGCTGCTGCTGCAGGGCTGGTCGGAAATGATCAAGTGCATCGCCTTCCTGCGCGGCCAGGGGCCCGATCCCACCGAATCGCGCCGACAGAAGAGCGCCGAGGAGGAACTCGCCGAAGGCCTGCGCCGTGAGCGTGCCGCAGGCGGCAGCGGCGCGCCGGCACCGCTTGCGCACTGAACGCGGGAAGCGGGCCACCCATGGACTTCATCGCCAGCAACTTCGCCCCCGTCATGTTCGGGGGCCTCGTCGTCTTCCTCATCCTCGGCTTCCCGGTGGCCTTCAGCCTGGGCGCCTGCGGGCTGCTGTTCGGGGCCATCGGCGTGGCGCTGAACGTCTTCCCCTCCGCCATCCTCTCGGTGCTGCCGCTGCGCCTGATCGGCATCATGAGCAACGAGACGCTGCTCGCGGTTCCGTTCTTCACGCTCATGGGCCTGATCCTCGAGCGCAGCGGCATGGCCGAGGACCTGCTCGAGACCGTCGGTCAGGTCTTCGGCCCCTTGCGCGGCGGCCTGGCGCTGGCGGTCGTGCTGGTGGGCGCGATGCTGGCCGCCACCACCGGCGTCGTTGCCGCCTCGGTGATCTCGATGGGCCTCATCTCCATGCCCATCATGCTGCGCTACGGCTATTCGCGCAGCCTCACCAGCGGCGTCATCGCCGCGTCGGGAACCCTGGCGCAGATCATCCCGCCCTCGCTCGTGCTGATCGTGCTCGCCGACCAGATGGGCACGAGCGTGGGCGACATGTACAAGGGCGCCTTCATCCCCGGCTTCGCGCTGATGGGGCTCTACATCCTGTGGGTCATGGTGCTGGCCATGGTCAGGCCTTCCGCGGTGCCGGCCCTGCCGCCCGAGGCACGGACCTTCCGCGATGCCAAGGGACACACCGGCTACACCTCGCTCTCGGTGCTGGCGCTGCTTTCGGGGGCCGTGGGCTACTCGCTCGGCACGCACATGGAGGCCGTGCACAGCTGGTGGCTCGGCGAAGTGGTCGAATCGGTGCCGACCGACGAGCGCATCGTCGTGGCGATGTGCGGCGGCGTCTTCGTCGCCTGGCTCGTCGCGGTCGTCAACCGCGTCACCCGCATGGGTCTGCTCTCGAGGCTCGCCGAGCGCGTGACCTTCGTGCTCATCCCGCCGCTGCTGCTCATCTTCCTCGTGCTGGGCACCATCTTCCTCGGCGTGGCCACCCCGACCGAAGGCGGCGCGATGGGCGCGATGGGCGCGCTGCTGATGGCCGTGCTGCGCCGGCGCCTCGGCTGGGACCTGCTCAAGCAGGCGCTGACGACGACGACCAAGCTCTCGTCCTTCGTGCTCTTCATCCTCATCGGCGCCACCGTCTTCAGCATGGTCTTCCAGGCCGCCGACGGGCCGGTGTGGGTCGAGCACCTGATGGCCAAGCTCCCGGGCGGCCATATCGGCTTCCTGGTTTTCGTCAACGTCATGATCTTCTTCCTGGCGTTCTTCCTCGACTTCTTCGAGCTCTCCTTCATCGTCGTGCCGGTGCTCGCGCCGATCGCCGAGAAGATGGGCATCGACCTCGTCTGGTTCGGCGTGCTGCTGGCGGTGAACATGCAGACCTCGTTCATGCACCCGCCCTTCGGCTTCGCGCTCTTCTACCTGCGCTCGGTGGCGCCGGACAAGCCCTACGTCGACGCCGTCACCGGCAAGACGATGGAGCCGGTGACGACGATGCAGATCTACAAGGGCGCGATCCCCTTCCTCGTGCTGCAGCTGACGATGGTCGCGCTGCTGATCGCCTTCCCGGGCCTGGTCACCGGCAACCTGGAGAAGCAGTCCAAGGTCGACATGGAAGCCGCCGGCGCGCAGATCCTGCAGGGCCTCGAAAGCGCACCCGGATTCGGCAATGAGAACGACCTCGGCGGCAGCCTGGAACTGCCGAACGCACCCGACACGAAGAACCCGTTCGAATAGCGAAAAAAAAGCCGCGGACGATGCGCCGCGGCGTGGATTCGAGCCGGGGCCAGGCTTTCGCGGCCCCGGCGCCGGGATCTTCAGATCTTGAGCGAAGCCATGGACTGCGTGAACTGCAGTTCGGAGACGCGGTTCCAGAGGATCTGGTCGCGCTGGAAGGCGCGCATGTCGTCGAAGATGCGCTTGAAGGTCTCGGACTTCGCGCGGTGCTCCTCGTACACCTCCTGCGCGGCCTTGAAGCCGGCCTCGACCACGCTCCTCGGGAAGGGCTTGAACTGGATGCCGCTGGCGACGATGCGCTTGAGCGCCGGCGGGTTCAGCGCCAGGTACTTGGTCGTGCCGTCGTTGTAGGCCACGGCCGCGGCGGCACGCACGATCGCCTGGTTCTCGGGCGAGAGCTTGGCAAAGGCCTTCTTGTTGATGAAGAAGTCGAGGTCGGCACCGCCCTCCCACCACGCGTTGTAGTAGTAGAACTTGGTCACCTTGTTGTAGCCCAGGCGCTCGTCGTCGTAGGGGCCGACGAACTCGGCCGCATCCAGCGTGCCCTTCTCCAGCGCCTGGTAGACCTCGCCGCCGGGCATGTTCTGCGCCACCACGCCGAGCTTGGCCATCGACTCGCCGAAGACGCCGCCGCCCAGGCGCATCTTCAGGCCCTTCAGGTCCTCGGGAGAATTGATCTCCTTGCGGAACCAGCCGCCCATCTGCGTGCCGGTGTTGAGCGCGCTCAGGGTGAAGAAGTTGTACTTCTCGAAGACCTCGTCGAGCAGCTTGCGGCCGTTGCCCTGCTCCTTCCAGGCCAGGTTCTGGTTCGCCGTGAAGCCGAAGGGCACGGCGCAACTGAAGGCGAACACCGGATCCTTGCCGGTGTAGTAGTAGGCGGCGGTCTCGCCCATCTCGAGCGCGTCGTCGTTGAGCGCGTCGACGATGCCGAACGGCGGCACGAGTTCGCCCCCGGCATGCACCGAGACCTCGAACTTACCCGCCGAGAGCGCCTTCACGGTGTCGGCGAACTTCACGGCGCAGCCGTGCAGCGTCTCCAGCGACTTCGGGAAACTGGTCGCCAGGCGCCAGCGCACAGCCGCCTGCGCGTGCACCGCAGGCGCGGCACCGGCGGCGAGGACACCGGCCACGCCGGCATGCTTGATGAGTGAACGACGATCCATGTGCCAATACTCCTTGGATGGGGGTGCGAGAGGATAAACGGCTCAGTGTAGTGAGCGCGAAGTGCGCGCAACCATTAGGGATTCACTGGACCGTCACTGCTCGACCCGGAGCGGGTTCGAAACGACGGTGCCTGCTCCGTGCCCTCGCGACTGTCGGTCATCAAGTCGGCCAACTGCCCGCGCCGGTAGACACCCAGCTTGCGATAGATGCGCTGCATATACGTCTTGACGGAAGACTCGGAGACGCCAATGCCCTGGGCAATCACGCGGTAGGGCTGATCTTGCAGCACCGCCTGCAACACCCGCTGCTCCTGCTCCGACAACCGATGGGCAATCCTGGCCGGCAACGCGGGAAGAGGCGGACCCTCCCCGCGGGCGATCGTCTCCGTCGTCGGCACAGGCATCACCGCATCGCGCCGCGGCACGTGGCGCTGCAGGAACAACGCGACCGTCGCCAGGTTCAGCAGCACCAGGGCCAGCAGCGCCACCGACAGCGCGGTGCGACCCTGGAGGCCTCTTGCCAGAGCCTCGCCGAGCGCGATGCCCAGCACCATCACACCCACGGCATAGCCGTAGGCGCGTATCCGGTTGTCGCGCGCCAGGATCTCGGACAGCAGCACCAGATCCACGATGCCCGCAGCCGCCAGCATCGAGAACAGGCTCAGGTGCTGCCCTGCCCAGCCGCTGGCCGCATGGTGGGCCGTGAAGGACGCCACCGCCAGCCCCACCGCCGCCAACACGCACCGCAGCGCATGGCGCCCTACAAAGCGCGCGGCAGCCAACACGCCGGCGACGTAGGCGAGCAACTCCACCCCGGGCCAGACGATCTGCGCGCGCACGCCGGGCCAAAGCTTGCCATACATCAGGCCACTGACGACCTGGAACAACGCGACGAACGGCAAGAAGCGCCACAAGGGCATGGGCGCGGACTCGGGCAACACCAAGGGCGTGCCGGGACGCAGCCGCAACACCCCCGGGAGCAGGCACGCCAGCACCGACAGCTTGCCCACGTCCGAGGCAGGAACATGCTCCAGCAACACGCTGCCCATGTTGCCCAGGCACAAACCCAGCGCAGCCGCCGCCACCGGCCAGCGCGCGCCTCCCAGCGATACGCCCACTTGCACCGACAGCGGCGCAGCCACCAGCCCCAGCAGCGCCAGCAGCGCAGCTACCGCGCCCCCCGCCGACGCCTCCAGTCCGCCAAAGGCATAGAGCACTGTCCCCAGGGCCGTGGCCAAGGTTGACAGCGGAAGCAGTCGGTGCAGCGTCTGCGGTGCCATCCAGCGCCCCAGCGCCAGCAGGGCCAAGGCATGCGGCAGCGCAAACCAGGACAAGCGCGCCCCCGGCGACAACAAGACACCGGACATCGGAAACGCCGTCAGCCACAAGACGTAGACCCCGAACCACAAGGCCTGCGGCCCCCAACCGTCGGCCCAGGATCGGGCAGCGAGATGCCTCGGCCCCGCCGCCTGCTCTGCCAAAGAACTCGGTGGGGAATGCATGCCGGATATGCGCCATCACCGCCCCGGCACCGGGGCTTTATTAGCGATTGTAGTAAGCCACTCCACCAGCGCCCTGGGTTGACAGCGCAGCAGATCATGGACGACAGGAGGACGACACGCAGATGACTTGCGGGTTTACCCGAAGCTTCTAGGCTGAGCAGATGTCTTCAGGGGAACAAGCATGACCACGACCAGAAAGCACCCAGTTGCATCGCTGCTTTGCGCCGCCTTGCTGGCAAGCTGCGGCGGTGGAGGCAGCGACGGCGATACCGGTACCGAAGTCACCCCGTCCCCGGCTCCGACGATCGCCATCAACACCGCCATCCCTCCCGGCGAGACCCGCCAGGTGGGGGACCTGGACAAGGGCTGGCTGATGCAGATCCCCGCAGGGGCGCTGGGCCAACAGCCGGTCAACTTGGGCATGCACACCGCCACGGCAGACGATCTCGGTAAGCTCGGTGCCCCCGCCAACGCACAGGTGCTGTCGCTGACCGCCGGCGGCCAGCACAACGTGCGTCTGAAGGCGCCCGTGGAAATTGCCGCCCGCATCCCGGCCGCCCTGGCCAATGCCCAGCCCTGGGAGCTGTATTACGGCTACCACACCGGCAAAGGCTGGGAATACTGGCCCTTCAAGGAGGTGGACAGCGCCGCCCAGGTCGCCGTCATCGAGACCCAGCACTTCAGTTGGCTCTGGGGCCCCGTCAAACTCACCCGGCAGGAGCGGCTGCAAGTCTATGGCCGCACCATGGCGGCCCAGTACACCCAGGCAGCCATCGCCCGCGAAGCACTGCAAGCGCAGGTCGGTCCCGATCTGGGAAAGGCCCTCGACAGCCTGGGCATCCGGGACCGCACGGTCATCGAGGATCTTTCGCTCAACGTCATCAGCTACCTGGAAAGCGCCCACATCAGCGACAACTACGAGCTGTCCGCCAACGCCGCCCTCTCGCCGCTGGAGAGCATTGCCACCATCGCCGTCGGCGATGCCGATCAGCGCGAGGCGAAAAGCCTGGAGCTGGTGGCCAAGGCCCTGCACTGGGCACTGGCCAAGGGCGGTCCGGACAAGTGGCAGGCCGCGGGCATTGCCTCCCTGGGCTCGTTGAGTACGGCGGCCGGCGCCCTGGCCGGTGGCGACACTGCCGCCGCAGGGCCAGAGATCTACAGCGTGCTCAAGGGCTTGGTGACCACGGGGGCGCCCGGCTCTGGGCTGATTTTTCTGGTCGGGGAGGCGGCCGTGGGCACGGTGCAAAACGCCGTCGACGCCTTCAGCGCGTCCGAGCTGGAAAAAGCCTACCAGATCTACGCCGGCGCCAGCACCGGCAAAGGCTATTACGAAACCGGCTCGGGCAACATCGATGGATTACTGGCGGAAATGGCCGGCGGCGGCCGTCAGTTGGAACTGCGCATCATCGAGAATTATTGCAGCAAGCGCATGATCAAGCCCTGTGACCTGGGCGAACGCGAACGTCAACTCGCCCTGGACAAAGGCCGTGCATCGCTCAAGGCCTACTTCGAACAGCGCCAGAAGAACGAAGCCACCTACAAGGCCATCGAGGCCCAGGAAAACGCGTTCCTCGCCGAGCTGGAAAAAGACCAGTTCCTGTTGAAGGAAGGCTTCTACAAGGACTACTTCAAGGACGACAGCGACACCTTCAACCTGGAAGACCGCTTGCAGCGCATTTACCACGTGCGTGAAAGCCTGCGCCGAATATTCGACGGCCCCAATGCCGCGAGGCTGAGCCCGCGCGACATGGTGCTGGCCATCCGCAGCTGGATGACGGCCACCGTGGAGAAGAGGCGCGCCACCTTCTACGACTGGGCGATCGGACAAGGCTATATTGCGGCCACCCTGCAACCCGGCAGCAGTTCCGGCGAAACGACCAGCACCTACAAGGGCAGTATGCCCATCACCTACAAGAACATGGGGGCAGGAGCCTGGGCTGATATATGCGACGACACGCTCAAGAGAATCCTGTCTGTCGAAATAGAAAACAATACTGATTATTCCGCCCGCATCGCCGTTGGAGACGACGACAACCATGCCTCATTCAAGGGGAAAATCATGCTCTCGCAGCTCCGAGGCATCGCCATCGATGGCGACAGCGAAACCACCATCGAAGGCGTCCTCAAAGGCCAACGCCTCGAAGGGGAGTGGAGTTACAAGTGGCAGCCCGGAGGCAAGCTTGCCGCACACTGCGAAGGCACCTTCCAGCTGAATCGACAATAGATTCGAGGTGCCCTGCGCCAGTGCCTCCAGGGCACTGGCGATCTCTTGGACGGTTCACGGATTGCGCGTATCGGTCCCTGGTGCTCGAGAGGCGCGCAGCGGCTCAACCCGCGGCGCCGGGCTCCGACCAGCCGCCGCCGAGCGCCTTGTACAGCTGCACGTCGGCGACCCGCTGCGCGAGCTGCGCCTGCACCAGCGCCTGCTCGACGGCGAACAGCGAGCGCTGCGCGTCCAGCAGGTCGAGGTGGCTCGCCACGCCGTTGCGGTAGCGCAGCTCGACGAGTTCGACGCGCGCGCGCTCGGCCCGCGCCTGCTCACCCATCGCCGCGAGCTGTGCGTCCAGCGTGTCGCGGCTGGCCAGGGCGTCGGCCACCTCGCGGAAGGCCGACTGGATCGCCTTCTCGTACTGCGCCACGGCGATCGCGCGGGCGGCCTGCGCGACCTCCAGATTGGCTTGGTTGCGCCCGCCGTCGAAGATCGGCAGCGTCAGGCTCGGCCCGAACGACCAGGCACCGCTGCCGCCGCTGCCGAGCAGACCCTCCAGGTCGGTGCTGACGCGGCCGAGGCTGGCGGTCAGCGTGATGCGCGGAAAGAAGTTCGCGCGCGCCACGCCGATGTTGGCGTTGGCGGCGATCAACTGCTGCTCCGCTGCGCGGATGTCGGGGCGGTGCAACAGAAGGTCCGAGGGCAGCCCGGCCGGCAGCGGGGCGAAGCCCGGCAGCACCGGCGCCGGCTGCGCGGGAACAAGCCGCTCGGGCAGGGGTGCACCGACCAGCAACGTGAGCAGGTTGATGTCCTGCGCGCGCAGGCGCTGCTGCTGCGCACGCGCGACCTGTGCCGCGGCGACGAGGGACTCCGCCTGACGCAGGTCGAGCGCCGAGGACGCACCATGCTCGAAGCGCAGCCGCACCAGCGACAGCGACTGCTGGCGCGTGGCAAGCGTGCGCTCGGCCAGCGCCAGCAGTTCGGTGTCGGTCTTCAGCTGCAGCCACGTGGCCGCCACGTCCGCGACCAGGCTGATCTGCGCCGACTTGCGCGCTTCCTCGCTGGCCAGGTAGGCGGCGAGGGCGGCGTCCTTCAGCGCCGCCACGCGGCCGAAGAAGTCGAGCTCCCAGCCGGCCACGCCCAGGCCCGCCATGTACAGCGAGTTCACCTTGGGGCCGTCGCTGCCCGCGCTCGCGTTCGGTTCCGAGCGCTCGCCCGAGAGCGCGCCGGACACCGTCGGCATCTGGTCGGCACGGCGGATCCGGTATTGCGCACGCGCCTGCTCGATGGCCTGGACCGCCACACGCAGGTCGCGGTTCTCCGCCAGCGCCATCCCGATGAGCTCGCGCAGCGAGCTGTCCTGCACGAAGTCCTGCCACGGCAGCTCGGCCGCGGCGCGCTCGCCCGCCACGGCCGGGGACCGCGCCGTCGCCGCCGGCCAGTCGCGGGCCACCGGCGCGGCGGGACGCTCGTAGGCAGGCACCAGGGAGCAGCCGGCCAGCGCCGCAGCGAGCGCGAGCGCGCCAAGACGCAGGGTGGGGCGTGCAGGCGGGCGTGGGGGAAGGAACAGGCTCATGAGGGATCCTTGGCCGAGGGAGGCTCGGCATCGTCGTCGCGCGCGTCGAGCGCACGGATCTCGGCATCGGGCAGCCCCTGCTCGGCGTCGTGCAGGATGCGCGCCGCGGTGTCGCCGCTCAGACCGGCATGCGCAGCGTGCTCGGCGAAGCGCTCGCGCTGGCGCGCCGAGCCCTTGAAGAAGCGCCGCACGACGACGAAGAACAACGGCACGAAGAACACCGCGAGCGCGGTGCCGACGAGGATGCCGCCCATCACGCCGGTGCCGATGGCGCGCTGGCTCGCCGAGCCCGCACCGCTGGCAATCGCCAGCGGCAGCACTCCCAGCGTGAAGGCCAGCGAGGTCATGATGATCGGCCGGAAGCGCAGGTGTGCCGCGGCCAGGGCCGACTTCATCGCGCTCATGCCCTGCGCCTGCAGGTCCTTGGCGAACTCGATGATCAGGATCGCGTTCTTCGCCGACAGTCCGATGATGGTGATCAGCCCCACCTGGAAATAGACGTCGTTGGTGAGGCCGCGGCCGGTCACCGCCATCAGCACGCCCAGCACGCCCAGCGGAACGACGAGGATCACCGCCAGCGGGATCGACCAGCTCTCGTACAGCGCCGCCAGCGCCAGCACCACGGCCAGGATGGCGAAGCCGTAGAGGATGATGGCCTGGTTGCCGGCGAGCTTCTCCTCGCGCGACTGCCCGGTCCACTCGAAGCCGAAGCCCTCGGGAAGCCGGGAGGCAAGCAACTCCATCTCGCGCATGGCGTCACCGGTGGAGAAGCCCGGCGCGGCCGCACCCGCGATGCGCATGGCCGGATAGCCGTTGTAGCGCACCGTCTGCATGGCGCCGGTGATCCAGCGCGTGCTGGCGAAGGCCGACAGCGGCACCGCCTGGCCGCGGCTGTTGAGTGCGGTCAGGTTCAGGATGTCCTCCGGCTGCATGCGCGCGGGCGCGTCGGCCTGGATCACCACGCGCTGCAGCCGCCCGCGGTTGGGGAAGTCGTTGACGTAGGCGGAACCCAGCGAGGCCGAGATCGCGTTGTTGATGGCCGCAAAGCCGACGCCCAGCGCGGCCGCCTTGTCGCGGTCGATGTCGATCTGCAACTGCGGTGCGTCCTCCAGGCCGTCCGGGCGCACGCCCGCCAGCACCTTGCTCTGCATCGCCATGCCCAGCATCTGGTTGCGCGCGGCCACCAGCGCCTCGTGGCCCTTGCCGGCGCGGTCCTGCAGGCGGAAGGTGAAGCCTGCGCTCACGCCCAGCTCCGGAATCGGCGGCGGGTTGAGTGCGAAGATGAAGGCATCCTTCACCGCCGAGAGCGCACCCATGGTGCGACCGGCAACCGCCGTGGCGCTGTGCGCAGGCCCCGGACGCTCGTCCCAGGGCTTGAGGGTGACGAAGGCGATGCCTGCGTTCTGCCCCTGGCCCGAGAAGGAGAAGCCCATCACCGCGACCATGCTCTGCACTTCGGGCTGCGCCAGCAGAAAGCCCTCGACCTGCTCGACCACGCTGCGCGTGCGCTCCTGCGTCGCGCCCGGCGGCAGCTGGATGTTGACGAGGATGTTGCCCTGGTCCTCCTGCGGCAGGAAGGAGGTCGGCAGCCGCATGTACATCCAGCCCGCCACCGCGGCGAGCGCGAGGTAGACCAGCATGAGCCGTCCGGCGCGCCGCAGCAGCGAGGACACCACGCCCTCGTAGCTGCGCGTGGCGCGCGCAAAGCGGCGGTTGAACCAGCCGAAGAAGCCGCTCTTCTCGCCGTGATGGCCGGCCGCCACCGGCTTCAGCAACGTCGCGCACAGCGCCGGCGTGAGCGACAAGGCCATGAAGGCCGAGACGAAGATCGAGACCCCCATCACGGCGGCGAACTGGCGGTAGATGTTGCCCGTCGAGCCCTTGAAGAAGGCCAGCGGCACGAACACCGAGATCAGCACCACGGTGACGCCGATGATGGCGCCCGAGATCTGGCTCATGCCCTTGCGCGTGGCCTGCAGCGGCGGCAGGCCCTCCTCGCTCATGATGCGCTCGACGTTCTCGACCACCACGATCGCGTCGTCGACGACGATTCCGATCACCAGCACCATGCCGAACATGGTGAGCACGTTGATCGACATGCCAAGCGCCAGCAGCGCGCCGAAGGTGCCCAGCAGCGCCACCGGGACGACGATGGTCGGGATGATCGTGTAGCGCCAGTTCTGCAGGAACAGGAACATCACCAGGAAGACGAGCACGATCGCCTCCAGCAGCGTCTTCACGACCTCGGAAATCGAGATGCGCACGAAGTCCGAGCTGTCGTAGGGGATGCTCCAGCTCACCGTCTCGGGGAAGAACTGCTGCAGCTGTGCCAGGCGCTCGCGCACCGCCTTCGAGGCGGCGAGCGCGTTGCCGGTGGGCGAGAGTTGCACGCCGATGCCGGCGGCCGGCTTGCCGTTCAGGCGCGCCGAGGTGGCGTAGCTCTGCGCGCCCAGTTCGATGCGTGCGACGTCCTTCAGGTAGACCGCGGCGCCACCCGTGTCCGCGCGCAGCACGATGCGCCCGAACTGCTCGACCGTGCCGAGCTGCCCCGGAACGACGACGGTGGCGGTGATGTCCTGGCCTGCCACCAGCGGCAGGTCGCCGATCGAGCCGCCCGAGACCTGGGCGTTCTGCTGGCTGATCGCCGTGGCCACGTCGGCGGCCGAGAGGTTGTAGCTCTGCAGCCTCGCCGGGTCGATCCAGACTCGCATCGCGCGCTCGGCGCCGAAGAGCTGTGCCTGGCCGATGCCCGGCAGGCGCTGCAGTTCGGGCACGATGTTGCGCGAGGCGTAGTCGGTCAGCTCGTTGATGTCGAAGCCGGGGTCCGACGACGACAGCATCGTGAAGAGCAGGAAGTTGGAGCGCGACTGGTCCACCCGCACACCCTGCTGCACCACCGCCGGCGGCAGGCGCGGCGTCGCGCGGGCGAGCCGGTTCTGCACCTCCACCTGCGCCAGATCGACGTTGGTGCCGGGCTCGAAGCTGATGGTGATCGAGCCGCTGCCATCGGCCTGCGCCACCGACTCCATGTAGGCCATGCCGGGCGCGCCGTTGATCTCGCGCTCGATCACCGCGAGCACCGCATCCTCCAGCACCTGCGCCGAGGCGCCGGGGTAGACGGTGTTCAGTACGATGGTCGGCGGCGCCACCGGCGGGTACTGGGCGATCGGCAGCTGGATGATCGAGGTCGCCCCGAGCACCATGATGAAGAGCGCGATCACCCACGCGAAGATGGGGCGATCGATGAAGAACTTGGCCATACGTCGGTCCTTCGGAAGCTGATCAGCGCGAGGCGGCGCTGGCCGGCGCGGGGGCCGCGGCGACGGACGCGGCGCGGCCTTGCTCCGGCCGCGGCGTCCAGGGCACCGGCTTGACCACCTTCGCCCCGAACATCAGCTTCATCTCCCCCTCGACCATCACCTGCTCGCCGGGCGCAAGGCCTTCGGTGACGATCCACTGGCCGTCCTGCGCCCCCCGGATCTTCACCGGCCGCGGCGCCACCTGGCCGTCGGGGGCGACGACGAGCACGCTGTCGCCGCGGCTGCCGCGGGTGACGGCCTGCTGCGGCAGCAGCATCGCACCTTCGATCTGCGCCTGCTGCAGCCGCGCGCGCACGTACATGCCCGGCAGCAGCAGCCCGCGCGGATTGGGCACCTCGGCGCGCAGGTTCACCTGGCCGGTGGCGGGGTCGACCGTCAGGTCGGTGAACAGCAGGCGGCCCGGAAGCTCGTAGGTCTGGCCGTTCTCCAGCAGGATCTGCACCCGCGCCGCCTCGCCCTGGCCGGCGCGCGCGAGCTGCCCCGCGCCGAGCGCCTGGCGCAGCCGCAGCACCTCGTTGGCGGACTGCGTGATGTTCAGGTAGAGCGGGTTGATCTGCTGCACCGTCGCCAGCTGGGTGCCCTCCTGTGCGCTGACGAGCGCACCTTCCGTGACCAGCGAGCGGCCGATGCGGCCGCCGATGGGCGATGTCACGGTGGCGTAGCCGCGGTTGATGCCGGCGGTGCGCACGGCGGCTTCGCCGGCTGCCACCTGCGCCCGCGCTGCCAGCTCCGCGGCAACGGCCGCGTCATACTCCTGCTGACTCACCGCCTGCACGGCGACGAGCGGCTTGTAGCGCGCGGCCAGCGCGCTCGCCTGCGCGAGCTGGGCGCGCGCCTGCGCAAGCTGGGCCTGCGCGCTCTGCAGCGCGGCCTCGTAGGGCGCCGCATCGATGAGGTAGAGCGTCTGCCCGGCCTTCACCTCGCTGCCCTCGACGAAGGCGCGCTTCTGCAGGATGCCGGTGGCCTGGGCGCGCACCTGCGCCACGCGCGAAGCCTCCAGCCGCCCGGGCAGCTCGGTGCTCAGGTTCACCGTGCCCGGCTGCACCGCCACCACGGCGACTTCCGGCGGTGGCATCTGTCCGTCGGGTCCGCTCGCCCCCGTACCCTGCCCCTCACGGTTGCCGCAGGCGGCGAGCGCCAGCGCGGCAGCGGCACCGAGGAGCGCCAGGCGGCGCGATGCGAGTGGGCGGTGGGTTTGGCGCTGTGACATGGGATGGATCGGGCTCGGAAATCGGGCAACCGTGCACGCCCGGGGCGAACACGATCGGGTGAATCGGTCGGGGTGAAGGACGGGGCTTCCGGAGGTGAAAGGCGACGCGAATTCTACATACATTCGTGCATGTATGTCATAGAATCGAAAGCTGATCCATCTCTTGCCGAGGTGGCCGCCGCACATTCTCCTGGCTCCCTGGAACATGGCTCGACGCACCAAGGAAGAAGCCCTGGCCACGCGCGAGGCACTGCTGGACGCTGCCGAGCGCGTCTTCCAGCAGCGCGGCGTCGCGCGCACGTCACTCGCCGACATCGCGCAGGCGGCGGGGGTGACGCGCGGTGCGCTCTATTGGCACTTCAAGGACAAGGCGGCGCTCTTCAACGCCATGATGGACCGCGTCACCTTGCCTCTGGACCCCGAAAACGACGAGGCGCTCGACGGGCCGGGCGACCCGCTCCTGCCGTATTGCCGCAGGCTCGCCGATGCGCTGCAGCAGATCGTTGGGGATGAGCGCACCCGGCGCGTGCTGCGCATCGCGATGCAAAAGGTCGAGCACAGCGACGAACTCGTCGCGGTCATCGACCGCCACATCCGCCTGCACCGCCTGCACACCGAGCGCGAGCGCCAGGTCTTCGAACGCGCCGCCGCACTGCGTGGCTGCCGCTTGCCCGCGCCCACAGACCAGCTCGCGCATGGTTTTCACGGCATGGTCCACGGCCTGATCTACAGCTGGCTGCTGGACGAGGGTTTCGACCTGCAGGCGACGGCCGAGGTCTCGGTGCGTGCCTTCCTGCAAGGCATCGGGCTGCCCCTGCCGGCAGCGCTTGCGGCGCCGCGTTGAATGGCGATGCGGGAGCACGCTCACCGCGGAACCCGCGGCAACTTGCGTTAAAACCTGCGCCCGTGCCCGGCGACCGCGCCTCTTGCGCGCACCGTCGCCGCCGGGTGCCTCACGCCGCTGCCGCAACATGTCCGCCAACCCGCCTCGCGCGCCGATCGATGCCGTCATCACCTGGGTCGACGGCAGTGACCCCGGGCACGCGGCGCAGCTCGCGCACTACCTGGCCGGCCTTGGCGGCGCCCGCCCCGCGGCAGCGCAGCCGACGCGCTTCGGCGACGACGGCGAAATCGACTGGTGCGTCGCCTCCATCCTTCGTTTCGCGCCCTGGATCCGCACCATCCACATCGTCACCGCGGACCAGACGCCGTCGCTCGTCGAGCGCCTGCGCGGAACCCCGCAAGCCGGGCGCGTCCGCGTCGTCGACCACCGCGAGATCTTCGCGGGCCACGAGCAACACCTGCCCACCTTCAACAGCCGCGCCATCATCACCGCGCTGTGGCGCATCCAGGGGCTGGCCGATCACTACATCTACTTCAACGACGATTTCGTCCTCCTTCAGCCCCTGGCCCCGGAGGACTTCTTCCGCGATGGCCGGGTCGTGGCACGCGGCGCCTGGCATCCGCAGACTCGCCATCGCCCGGCGCGACGGCTGCTGACGGCGCTGCGGCGCCGGCTTCCGAACGACCCCGCGCTGGCGCGCGCGGGCGACCTCGCGGCACAGGAGTTGAGCGCCCGGCTGGCCGGGTTCGACCAGCGCTTCCTGCGCATGGAACACAACCCGTTCCCGCAACGGCGGCAGACGCTGGAGCGCTTCTTCCAGCAGCACCCGGACCTGCTCGAGCACAACCTGGGCTTCAGGCTGCGCTCGTCGCAGCAATTCAAGACCGAGGTTCTGGCCACCCATCTCGAGCTGGCGAACGGCAGCGCCCTGCTCGACAAGCGCCTGCGTACGCTGCAGCTCAAGCCGGCGGAGCAATGGCTGCCGCGACTGCAGGCTAAGGTCGCGCGCGCCGACCGCGATCCGCGATACGCCTTCGCCTGCGTGCAAAGCCTGGACCTCGCACCGCCGCGCGCCCGCGCATGCATCACCGAATGGCTGCAGCAGCGCGTCGGCAGCCTCGTGGAGGCGGCCCGCGCCGGCGGGCCCTGAAACCTCGAAACCCTGTAGCGCAGGCGGCGAGCGCCCGCCAGAGAGCACCTCAGTCCACCGCCGAAGCCGCGCGCAGCCGACGATGCCGCTGCCGGCGCCGCCGGCTGCAACACCTGCAACGCCGACGACTGTGAGCGTGCCGACTGCACGATCACGTAGACGACGAGCGCCAATCCGACCAGACTCAGCAGGGCCCGCACAGCGCTCACTCCGGTTGCGAGACCGGATCGGGAGATGGCGTTTGAGGGCGAAACCGCCGGCTATTCGCGCCTCCGCGGTCATCGGTCGCCGCCTAGGATGCGAGCGCGCCGCGCTCGCGGCGCTTCAACCGACGAGGCCCTCATGAACTCCCCCTGCGAGCTGGAACTGGCCGACGTCGCTGTCGCCGCGATCGACGCGCGCCTGAAGCATCTCGAGGCCTTTGCCGACCAGGCCAGCGGCGCGATAGAGCAGCTCGTCGACGCCGTGCTGCGAGTGCAGGAGGACCGCGCCGCGCCGGCGGCCGACGCGTCCCCTGCGCCGCCGTCCGCTCCCGCCGCCGCGATCGATGCGCTGCACCGGAAGCTGCGCGACCTCGAGCAGCAACTCGCGCTCGACCGTGCCACGCGCGACTTCGCGCACGTCTCGCGCATGCACCCGAAGGCGCGCATCGCCGTCTTCGTCGGCACGACCTACTTCGGCTGCAACGTGAAGTACGCGTGGCTGGCCGCGCACGAGCGCGCGCATGAGCTCGACCTGCAGGCCTGGTTCCTGCCCTTCAACGAGCAGCAACAGCAGATCGTCGAATCCCTGGGCGGCCTGTGCTTCCCGGCCAGCCCCGGCGCCTGGACGCCCGAACACCTGCACGCCGCCCTCTCGGCCGCCGTGGTCGTCACCACCGATCACTTCCTCAACCCCAACCCCTACGCGCCTGCACTGCTCGCCGGGGCCAGGCAGATCCAGCTCTGGCACGGCGTGTCGATCAAGGAGATCGGCCTTCGCAATCTCCCCGGCGGGCGTGCGCTGGGCCCGCACCTGGCGCGCGTGCTCGCGACCTGCGGACCCTATGCGGCCATGGTGGGCACGACCGCGGCCGCGCAGCAGGAATGGCGACGCTGGTTTGCATTCGAGCGCTATGCAGCCACCGGCTATCCGCGCAACGATGTGCTGTATCGGGAGCCGACGCCTGCGGACCTCGCCGGTTGCGATCGTCTGGCCTACGATCGAGCGCAGGCCACGCTCGCGCGCGGCAAGCGCGTCCTCCTCTACGCACCGACCTTTCGCGACGGCCGCCCCGAGTGGATATTGCAGGCCGGCCTGGAGCACCTCGCGCGGGCGGCGGCACAGCACGGCGACCTGCTCGTCGTCAACCTTCATCCGGTGGAGAGTCCGCAGATCCCGAGGCTTGCACCTCACCTGCCGGGTGTGGTCTTCGTGACGCCGCGCACGGACCTCTACCCGCTGCTCGGGAGGGCGTCGGCGCTCATCACCGACTACTCGTCGATCATGTTCGACTATCTGCACGTCGACCGCCCCATCCTGCTCTACCGCCCCGATCACGAGGCCTACGTCAGCCAGTCCCGAAAGCTCTTCGACGACAAGCTCGCCGCGCTGCCGGGGCCGTTGTTCGACGATGCTTCGGCGCTGGCCAAGGCTCTGCGGCGAGACGACCTGGGGCAGACCGCCGACCACGCCGCCACACGTGAGCGACTGCGGGCGCGGTGGTTCGACCACGCGGACGGGGGCAGCGCGACGAGGCTGCTGAAGATGCTGAAAGACGAGATGGTGCTGGCCGGCGCCGGGCGTGAGCCGGGCGTCTGAGAACCGCGCCTCCCTTCAGTCAGGCAGCGGCTGCTGCCGATGGACCGGAGCCTTGGCCTCGACGTGGCGCCTGGCTTCGGCATCGCGCTGCTCGAACAGCGACGGCGCATCTCGTGCCGACAGATCGCCTCCACCGCCGGCAACTCCTCGCCGGAGAGCCACCGCAGTTACTTGTCCAAGTTGTCGCGCATCACGGGCCCGTCCGGGTCCGACCAGGCAGTTGCCGCCTTCGGTCCCGCGTCCAGATGGGCGGCAAGCACCCCGCTTATCAGCGAGGACGCTGCGCACGCAAGCCCTAGAGTGGGCGACCATGGCCCATCCAAGCTTGCCGCCGATCGACGCCGACTTGCCGAACCTGCTGCGACGCCTGGCCTCGCAGGCCGCCGGCGACTTCGTGGACGGCCACACGCTGGCGCGGCTGGGCTCGGACCGGCTCTGCGCCCCCATCACCCTGCTCGGCGCCTTGTGTCTGGGCGGCACGGGGCTGGCCCTGAAGCTCGCGGCCATCGGCGATCCCGCCGCAGAGCCCGAAGGCCACCTGGGCGCGCTGCTGGACGCGTTCGAAGCGCTCACCATGCGACCGCCGGACGCGCCTGCCGACCATGAGATACGGATCGGGCAGGCCCTGGTCGATGGGTTCGGCCTGGATGCGGATCCGCGTGCGCTGCTCGACCTGCTGCGTATACGCATACTCGTCGATCACGGCCCCTTGACCGAGTTGCCCGATGCCGTCATGGCGGCGATGCGCCACGCTGACTGGGCTTTGGCGCTGGACGGGCTGGCGCGCGTTCGCGCCGAGGCCGAGGGCAACACACCCCGGCAGACCTACGGGCTCGGTGCGATCTGCCTGCATCGGCTCGGGCGCTTCGAGGAGGCGGACGCCTGGACGCAGGAAGGTCTTGGAGACCAAGGCCGCCTGCTGCACACCCTGCGCGAGCATTCCGAGGACGAACTGTTCGCCCGCTGGAAGCCGTTCGACCGCCCCGTGGTCACGATCCTGTGCACGACTTACAACCACGAGCGCTACATCGAGAGCGCGCTCCGCGGCTTCCTGGGGCAGGATTGCTCGCATCCGTTCGAGATCCTCATCCACGACGATGCATCGACCGACGGCACACAGGCGGTCGTACGCCGCTGGGCGGCGCGCTACCCCCGCATCATCAAGCCGGTGCTGCAGGTCGAGAACCGCATGTCTCAGGGGATCCTCCCGTTCGAGATCCTGCTGGGGCGCGCCCAGGGAGACTTCGTCGCCACCTGCGAAGGCGATGACTACTGGATCCGTCCGGACAAGCTGCAGCGCCAGGTGGACTGCCTGCTCGCGCACCCGGAGCTCTCGTGCTCGGCGCACAACTACTACCACTACGACGAGCGCTCGCTCGCCGTGCGGCCCTGGTCGCGGATCGGGCACGACTTCTACGTCACGCCGCGCCAGATGATGGCCGCGCAGATCCTTCTCTGGATGCCGACGCTCGTATTCCGGCGGACCTTCGATGCCCTGCCCCCGGAGCGCGCCCTCGCCGCCTTCGGCGACCAGTTCCTCACCTCCTTCCTCGGCACGCTGGGCCGATGCGCCTACCTGGAGACCTTCGTCGCCGCGGTGCGGCGCGAGAACGAGTTCAGCAGCTGGAGCCCCCTGCCCGAGGCCGAGAAGGAGCGCCGCCGCGTCGCCACCTGGACCGCGATGCGCCGCATGCATGCCCGCCTCGGCCACGTCCAGGCGGTCTCCGACATCGACAAGAAGATCGAGGCTTCGCCCCTGGATGCCGCCGCCAAGGCCTTCCTGCGCGACCGCCAGACCCCTTCCCCATCGCGCGACGCGGTCGCGGCCCACCAGGCAGCATGAAATGAAACCACCACGCTCACTTCGCTCGCTGCCCCCCGGGCGGTACTGGACATGAAGCCGATCACCGTCACCCAGCCGCACCTGCCGCCGCTGGCGCAGTTCCTTCCCTATCTCGAGAAGATCTGGGACAGCAAGCAGTTGACCAACCGCGGGCCGATGCACCAGCAGCTCGAGGCCGAGTTGTGCGACTACCTGGGCGTCGAGCACATCTCCCTCTTCACCAACGGGACGCTGGCCCTCGTCACCGCGCTGCAGGCCCTGCGCATCGGCGGCGAAGTCATCACGACACCCTACTCCTTCGTCGCGGGCGCGCATTCGCTGCTATGGAACGGCATCGAGCCGGTGTTCGTCGACATCGACCCCGACACGCTCAATCTCGATCCGCGGCGGATCGAGGCCGCCATCACGCCGCGCACGACGGCGATCATGCCGGTGCATTGCTACGGCACGCCCTGCGACGTCGAGGCGATCCAGCAGGTCGCCGACGACTACGACCTCAAGATCATCTACGACGCCGCGCACGCCTTCGGCGTGCGGCAGCACGGCCGGAGCATCCTGCGCGCGGGCGACCTCTCGATCCTGAGCTTCCACGCCACCAAGGTCTTCAACACCTTCGAAGGCGGTGCGATCGTCTCGCCCGACGCGCGCACCAAGCAGCGCATCGATCACCTGAGGAACTTCGGCTACGTCAACGAAGTCACCGTCGTCGCGCCAGGCATCAACGGCAAGATGAGCGAGGTCAACGCCGCCTTCGGCCTGCTCCAGCTCCGGCACGTGGACGAGGCGATCGCGCGCCGCGCCGGGATCGAGGCCATGTACCGCGACCGCCTCGAAGGCGTGCGCGGCCTGCGCCTCCTCGAGGTGCCGCCCGACACGAGCCGCAATCACTCCTACTTCCCCATCCTGGTCGGCAAGGACTTCGGAATCACACGCGACGCTCTGTACGAGCACCTGAAGAGCCACGGCATCCACGGGCGGCGCTACTTCTACCCGCTGATCAGCGAGTTCCCGATGTACCGCCACCTTCCGGGGGCGCGCCCGCACGGCCTGCCGGTCGCACATGAAGTCTCGCGTCAGGTTCTGTGCCTGCCGCTCCATCCCGCACTCGCCGACGCCGATGTCGAGCACATCTGCGCGCTCGTCCACCAGGCAGCCCTGCTCCCGATGAAGAGGGCAGCATGAGCACGCCGGCCCACTCCCGAACGCACATCGCGCAGGCTTGGCGGGCGACAGGCCGAGAGGCGCGCCCGTGAACGCACCGGGCCTCGCCCCGGCGCCGGCGCGTGCCTTGCGCGAGGAGGCCCTTTCGACCGTGGCTCAGCTCGCGCTCTTCGGCTGCCCGAGAAGCGGCACGACCTGGCTCGGGCAGATCTTCAACGCCCACCCGTCCGTCGCGTACCGCTACCAGCCGCTCTTCTCCTACGAGTTCAAGGACTGGTTCGGCCGCCACGGCCTGGACGAAACCTCGGTGTCCGCATTCGCAGATGCGCTGCTCGGTGCACGCTCGGACTTCGTCCTCCAGACCCTGCGGCCGCGCAAGTCGGGCCTGCCGACCCATCTCGTCTGGAAGGAAGTGCGGTTCCACCATCTGATGCGCGACCTGGCCGCCCTCGAAGGAATGCGGCGACTGGTCTACATCCACCGTCCGGCGGCCGACGTGATCAACAGCTGGTACCAGGCGCCCAAGGAGTTCCGCGCCGGACAGGACATCCATGCGGAGTACCTGCACGCGCCGTCGAAGAACACCGACGCGAGCGAATTCAACGGCTTCGCGCGCTGGAAGCAGTCGATGTCGATGGCGCTGGCGCTCCATGCACGGCACCCCGAGAAGTTCCTGCTGGTGTCCTACGAGCGTCTGCGCTGCGACCCGCATCGGCAGGTGGAGCGGCTGTTCCCGGCCGTGGGCCTGGCGGTCGACCCGCAGGTGAGCGCCTTCATCGAGCAGAGCACGTCCCGGCACGACGATGATCCCTACGGCGTGTTCCGGACCCACAACGCCCCGATGACGCTGCCTGCGGACATCGTCCGCGCGATCTCCGCCGACGCGGAGGCGCGCGCGCTCTCGGCGCAGGCGCAAGCCCTCTCGCTCTGACCCTGCGCCGCGGCCAGGGCCCTGCTACGGCGACAGGTCGCAGGCCTCCAGCAGCGCCGCGACCTCGCGCGGCGCGCAGTGCATCAGCACGTCGATGATCGACAGGTTCGGCACGAACGCCGCGGCACGCTGCGCGTAGCGGACGTCGCGCATGGTGCAGAAACGAAGCGACAGGCCGTCGCGCCCGAAGTCGGCGGCATCGTAGAGCGACCGCCCGCCGCCGGGATTGACGTACATGCCCGCCCCTTCGAGCCGGCAGACGGCGCGCACGCGATCCGAGCCCCGCAGCGTCGGGGGCAGTCCGTGCCGCGACGAGAAGCCATGGTCGAAGGGAAGGCCGAGGTAGTCGAACACCGCGGCCATGCTGCGTGCATTCTTGCGCGCGACGTTCTCGTCGGCATGCAGCACCACGCCTCGTACCAGCGCCTGCACGGGGCCGAAGAACGGCGCGTCCGCATAGGCCCGCGCGAGCAGGGCCAGGAACGGCGCCCAGTCCCCGACGTACTCGTGCTCCGCGATCGCGCGGTTCTGACTCGCATCCCGCACCGGCGCCGTGACGCGATGGGCGCACCCCTCGACGAGCAGCGCGTTGCGGTGGATGTAGCCCTTCTTGATGAAGGCAACGTCGTCGAAGAACACGAAGCGCGAAACCCGCCGCGCGAGTTGGAACGTGCCCAAGTACGGGAAGAGATAGGGCTGCAGAACCGCCACTGCACGAGCGCCGTCCGGACGGCCGGGCGCCTGGGCCTGCTTCCCGGCGCCAAGGGACGGCGGCGCCGCCGACGCGAACATCATGCCTTCAGGCGAGGTTGCGAACGGCGGCCACCACGTCGGCCTTGATCTCCGTACTCGACACCCCCTCGGTGCGCGCCAGATAGATCACATCGCAAAGCGCCTCGAGGAAATCGAAGCGCCCTTCCCAGTCGCTGCCCATGATGACTGCATCGGCGCCATGGACGACGACATCACGTTCCTTCTGTTCCCAGCCGGTTTCGGCGATGACCTGATCCACCCAGCGACACGCGGCCACCATCGCGATGCGGTCACCGAAGGGGACGACCGACTTCTTGCCCTTGAGCGCGTTGAACTCGTCGGTCGAGACGGCGACGATCAGCCGGTCGTAGCGCTGCTTGATGCGCTCGAACAGGCGCAGGTGACCGATGTGGAAGAGGTCGAATGTGCCGTAGGTCAACGCAATGGTCGGCGTGCCCGGGCACGACCTGCGTCGCGGCAGGCGGATCGTCTCGTTCGGACACGGCACGGCGATCGAAGTCGATGTGGCAGACATGGTGTGCTCCATGGGTAGACGCAGGCCGGGCCTGCCAACCCCTTCGCTCCACTCTAGGCCGTGCCGGCCTCGGTCAGCGTGCGAATGAACCGGGCGCGCACGCCCTTGTTCCACGCGCTACAAGCCCCGCACCATCTCCACGTGCGCGATGCCGGCCTCGTCGAACTGCGGGCCGCGCGGCTGGAAGCCCGCGCGCAGGTAGAAGGGCGCGGCGCTGGTCTGCGCGTGCAGCAGCACCTCGCGCTCGCCGCGGGCGCGTGCCGAGTCCATCAGCGCCTCGAGCACGGCGCGGCCGATGCCGCTCCCGCGCACGGACGGCAGCACCGCCATGCGGCCGATCTTGGCCGTTCCCGGCACGTGCTCGAAGAGCCGCCCGGTCGCCAGCGGCATGCCCAGGCGGTTGTAGGCGACGGCATGCGCGCAACCGGCGTCGACCTCGTCCCATTCCATCTCCGCCGGGATCCCCTGCTCCTCGATGAAGACCTTGGTGCGAATCGGACGTGCATCCGGCCCCAGCGCCTCCCAGCGCCCGACGCGTACGCGGGCCACCGCTTCGCCCGCTTCGAACGCGAGCAGCACGCCGCGCAGCGCCTGCGGCAGCGGCTTGCCCGCGCCGGTGTCCGGGTCGATGCAGGCGTAGATCAGCTCGCCATGCGCCAAGCCCTCCTCGCCGCGCATGCAGGCGGCTTCGAACGCGAGACCCGAATCGTCGATGCGGGCGCAGCACAGGCCGATGATGAGCGCATCGTCGTCGTGCGCGGACGCCTCCAGTTCGAGCGTGGCGCGGCGCAGACTCAGCCCGCACTGCAATCGCGCCATCGTTTCGCGGAACGGCAGCGCCAGCGCGCGCCAATAGCCGGCGATCGCGTTGTCGAACCAGGCCAGGACGTGGCTGCCCGAGGCGGCGCCTTGTCGGTCCACCTCGGCGCGGCGCACGCGCAGGGGTTCGCGATAGCGAAACGGCTTCACCGCATTCATGGGCCCAGTCCCTCCTTCATCGCCGCCGCAGCCACATCCAGCGCGAGGCCGGCTTCCTTGATCGCACGCCCCATCTTGATGAAGTCGTGTGTCAGGCCGCGGTAGAGCTCGAGCGCGACGTCAACGCCGGCCGCGCGCAGCCGGTCGGCGAAGGCCAGGCCCTCGTCGAGCAGCGGGTCGCACTCGGCGAGGATGACGCAGGCGTCGGCCACGCCCTCCAGGTCCTCCGCCAGCAGCGGCGCGAAGCGCCAGTCCTCGCGCTGCTCCCGCGGGATGTATTGGTCGAAGAACCAGGCGATGACGTCGTCGTCGAGCAGGAAGCCGCGCGCAAAGCGCCGGTGCGAGGCGGTGTCCGCATGCGCGGTCGTGCCCGGTGTGATGAGCAGCTGCAGCCGCAGCGGGACGCCGGTGTCGCGCGCGTGGATCGCTGCCACCGCGGCCAGCGTGCCGCCGGCGCTGTCGCCGCCGACGCCCAGGCGCCGGCCATCGAGCCCTCGCTCGTCGGCACGCGTGGCCAGGTACCGCAGCGCCGCCCAGCTGTCGTCGACGGCAGCCGGAAACGGGTGTTCGGGCGCCAGGCGGTAATCGAGCGCCACCACCGCGCAGCCGCTGCGCCGCGCGAGCTGGCGGCACAGGCTTTCGTGCGTCTCGAGGCCGCCGATCACGAAACCGCCACCGTGCAGGTAGAGCAAGGCCGGCAGCCGCTCGCGAGAGGGCGCGTAGAGCCGCGCCGGCCGCGGCCGGCCGTCTCCGCCGGGCAGCTCGATGTCCTCGATGCGCTCCAGTGGCACGCGCGGCAGGTCCAGCACTTCGGCGGCGCGAAGGTAGGCCGCACGCGCTTCGGCCGCGGGCAGATGATGCAAGGGCGTGCGGCGGGCGCGGCCGATGCGTTCGAGCACGCCGGCCATCGCGGGAGTCAGCGAGGGAAGCCTGGAAGTCACACGATCCACTGCGCCGGCCGTTCCACACCCCGACGCGACGCGGTCCAAACGACGAGGGGCCGGACGTCGCCGTCGGGCCCCTGTTCCAGTCGAGCGGATCGCCACCGCATCTGGTAGGCGCTAGAGGACTCGAACCTCCGACCCCCACCATGTCAAGGTGGTGCTCTAACCAGCTGAGCTAAGCGCCTGGGAAGCCTCGCAGTATAACGGGTTTCCGATGGCCTTCCTGATCCACCTCGACGCGGAGTTCGCACTCGTGAACAAGCCCACGGGCTTGCTCTCGGTGCCCGGGCGCGGCCCCGAGCGCGCGGAATGCGCCTGGACACGCGTGCAGCGGCTCGCTGCCGATGCCCTCGTCGTGCACCGGCTGGACATGGCGACGTCCGGGCTGCTGCTGTTCGCGCGCGGCGCCGTGCTGCAGCGAGCGCTGAGCATGGCGTTCGCGGCGCGTGCCGTCGACAAGCGCTACGAAGCCCTGGTGCACGGCGGTCCCGAGGCCGAGAGGGGAGAGATCGCGCTGCCGCTGGCCGCCGACTGGACGCAGCGGCCGCGCCAGAAGGTCGATGCCACGCACGGCAAGCCAAGCCTGACCCGCTGGCAGGTGCAGGCGCGCGAGGGCGGACGCACACGGCTGTCGCTGCAGCCGGTGACGGGGCGCTCGCATCAACTGCGCGTGCACCTCGCGGCGATGGGCTGGCCGATCGTCGGTGACGCGCTCTACGACGACGCCGATCGCGCCGCCACGGTGCCGCGACTGATGCTGCATGCGTGCGAACTGGCGCTTGCACACCCGCTGGACGGACGCCGGCTTCACTGGCGTGCGCCCGCGCCGTTCTGACGGTACCTCGCGCCGGACTCCGCGCCCATCGGCGCGGCTATCCTCACCGGCATGAGCATCACCTTGTCCATCGTCACCGGCGCCTCGCGCGGACTCGGGCGCGCCGTCGCCGAGCAGCTGCTCGCGCGCGGCGAGCACGTCATCGCGATTTCACGCCAAGCGCCCGAAGGCCTTTCCTCGCCGCGGCTGCAGCACTGGAGCGCCGACCTCGCCGAGGCGGGGGCGGTGGCCACGCGCCTGCACGACCACCTGCAGGCGCAGGGTGCGCGGTCCTTCGCGTCGCTCGCGCTCATCAACAACGCAGGCGTGATCCCGGCGCTGGCGCCGCTGGGCGAGGTCGACGGCGAGGACCTCGCGCGCGCGCTGCGCGTCGGGCTCGAGGCGCCGATGCGGCTCACCGCCGCGTTCCTCGCCGCCACGCGAGGCTGGACGATGCCACGCAAGCTGCTGCTCGTGTCCTCGGGACTGGGGCGGCGCGCGATGGCCGGCAGCGCGTCGTACTGCGCGGCGAAGGCGGGACTGGACCACCTGGCGCGCGCGGTCGCGCTGGAGGAGGCCGCGCAGGCCCATGGCGCGCGCATCGTCTCGCTCGCCCCGGGCGTGATCGACACCGACATGCAGCGGCAATTGCGCAGCGCAGACGCACTGGTGTTCCCCGAACGCGAGCACTTCGCCGCGCTGCATCGTGACGGCCGGCTCGACAGCCCCGCGACCGCGGCGGCGCGGCTGATCGGCCATCTGGATCGGGCGGATTTCGGCTCCGATCCCGTGGCGGACGTGCGGCACGGGTGACGGGGCCGGAGGCGCTGAGGCGGCCTCTCCCCGGCCCTCCCGCGCACGGCACGAGAGGCAGGTTCCCGAAGTCGCGGGATCAGCTGCCGAGCATCACGCCGATGCCGCGCGCGGTGGCCAGCAGTGCGTGTTCCGGCGGTACCGTGCGGCTGCGGTCGGCGACGTCGCCGATCGGCACGCTGTCGATGCGGTCGCATTGCAGCGCAACCATGCGGCCGAATTCGCCGCGGCGCACGAGTTGCGCGGCGTGGTAGCCGAAACGCGTGGCGAGCACGCGGTCGAAGGCCGTGGGTGAGCCCCCGCGCTGCACATGGCCGAGCACCGTGCAGCGCACCTCGGTCGACAAGCGCCGCGAGAGCTCGTGCTGCAGCAACACGCCCACGCCGCCCAGGCGCAGCGGGTCCGGACTGTCGGCGATGCGCTCGCGCACGACGAGGCTGCCCTGCAGCGGCACGCCCTCGCCGATGCAGATCAGCGTGTAGCCCTGGTCGCGCTCGCGCGCGCGGCAGTGCTCGGCCACGGCGTCGACGTCCACCGGCAGCTCCGGCAGCAGGATGACGTCGGCGCCGCCGGCGATTCCACCTTCCAGCGCGATCCAGCCCGCGTAGCGTCCCATGGTCTCGGCGATGAGCACGCGGCGGTGGCTGCGTGCCGTCGTCTCCAGCCGGTCCAGCGCCTCGGCGACGACTGCCACCGCGCTGTCGAAGCCGAAGCTGCGGTCGTTGTGAACGAGGTCGTTGTCGATCGTCTTGGGCACGCCGACCACCGGCAGCCCGAGCGCGCTGAAGCGGTTGGCGATGCTCATCGTGCCGTCGCCGCCGATGGCCACGAGCGCGTCCAGGCCGAGATCGCGCGCGCTCGCCATCGCCACCGCCGAGCGGTCGGCACCGCCGGCGGCGATGTCCTCGAATGGATTGCAGCGATTGTGCGTTCCCAGCACGGTGCCGCCCTGCGCCAGCAGGCCTTCGACCGCGCGCACGTCGAGCGCGCGCGTACGCTGCGTCAGCAGCCCTTCGAAGCCGCGCTCGATTCCGGTGACGCGCGCCCCGGCCTCGTTCACGAGTGCCAGCGTGACGGCACGGATGACGGCGTTCAGCCCCGGGCAATCGCCGCCGCCGGTGAGGATGCCGACGTGCATGTCAGGCTCCGCGCGCGAGCCAGGCCGAGAGGTCGGCCCAGAGCTTGGCCAGATCCTCCCGGCGCGTGTACATCATGTGGCCGGCGTCGTAGTAATGGTGCTCGACGCGAGCGGCCACCTCGGACGGCACGTCCAGGTGCGCGAGCGACCAGTCGCTGGCGCTGTAGGGCGTTCCCAGGTCGTAGCGTCCGCTGGCCACGAACACGCGCAGGTGCGCGTTGCGCCGCAGCGCGCGCGCGAGGTCGGGCGTCGTGCTGGCGTAGGCGTTGCCCTGGGCCTCGCCACGGTTCCAGTTCCAGGCCTTGTGCGTGGCGTTGCTGACGATTTCGAAGCGACCGGGCAGGCTCACGCCCAGCACCTGCCCGAAGTAGGCCATGGCCGCTGAGGTGTAGGCCGCAGCGATGGCCTCGATGCCGGGATCGAACTCCCAGGCGTGGCCGCGGCTGGCCGGCATCGGCCCGAGCGAGCGCGCCTCGAGCCGTCCCACCACCTGCCCGCGGTCACGCAGGGCCTCGAGAAAGTAGCTGCCGTCGCTGATGCGCAGGTTCAGCGACTCGACGAGCGCCGGCGACAAGCCGGTGAGCTGCGCGATGCGTCGCGCGATGCGCGCACGACGCGCGCCGGACAGGCGGCCGCCCTGGTGCAATGCCGTGAGGTACTCCTCTTCGACGAAGGCCTCGGCGGCGGCGCGCGCGGCGGCCGCCGACTCGCCGAGCGTGCCCTTGAGCAGCCCGTGGTACTGCGAGACCTGCGCGAACGCGGGCAGGAAGAGCGCGTACGGCAGTTCGTTGGCCGGCGCGAAGACGAGGGTCTGCAGGTCCATCGCGCAGCTCACCAGCACCAGGCCCGCCAGAGGCACGCCGGCCGTCTGCAGGCTGTCGGCCAGCGCGGCCGCGCGCGTCGTGCCGTAGCTCTCGCCGGCGACGAAGACCGGCGAGCCCCAGCGGCCGTGGCGTGTGAGCCAGGCGCGCACGACTTCGGCCAGTGCCGCGACGTCGCCATCCACCGACAGCATGCGCTTGCGCGCCGCTTCCGAGGCGCACACCGACCAGCCGGTGTGCGGCGGATCGATGAAGACGAGGTCGAAGTGCGCCAACCAGGTCAGCGGGTTGTCGACGATCGCGCCCGGACCGCGCGCCGGCGTGGCGTCGTCCGGCACGACGACGCGCTTGGGGCCGAGCGCACCCAGGTGCAGCCAGACCGAGGCCGAGCCCGGTCCGCCGTTGAAGGCGAAGCACACCGGCCGCGTGCCGATGCCCTCGCCGGTGTAGACGTAGCTGCTGGCCATCACCGCCGCCTGCGGCTCGGCGAGCGCGCCGTCGAAGCCTTCGGCGAGCACCGGCAGGAACTCCACCCTCGCCTCGTAACCGAGCGTCGACGCCGCCGTCTCCACGGTGCCCAGGCTCACCGCCGGCGCACGCGCGAGCAGCGACTCGACCGCTGCGCGCAGCTTGCGGTCGCCTTCACTCTCCTTCTCGGGTGCCGCGGCACTGGCCGCCGGGTTGGCGTCGGTGGAGTCGCTCATGTACCGATCCTTGCGAGGGTTGGATGCAAAGACGGGCTCAGGCGTGCAGCAGCTGCGCAAAGCGCCCGAGATCGATGTTGCCACCGGAGACGATGATGCCCACGCGCTGGCCGCGCAAGTCGATCGCGCCTTCGAGCACCGCGGCCGCGGCAAGGCAGCCCGTGGGCTCGACGAGCATCTTCATGCGTTCGGCGAAGAAGCGCATCGTGCTGACGATCTGCGCGTCGCTGACCGTCAGCACGCCCTTGGCGAGTGCACGCACCACCGGGAAGGTGAGCTCGCCACAGGCCTGCGTCTGTGCGCCGTCGGCAAGCGTCTGCGGCGTGTCGATGCGAACGATCTCGCCACGCGCGAGGCTTTGCTGCACGTCGTTGCCGGCCTCGGGCTCCACCCCCCAGACGCGCACGCCCGGTGAGCGGGCGTGCGCGGCAACGGCACAGCCGCTCAGGAGGCCACCACCGCCGACGCAGACGAGCAGGGTGTCGAGTGCGCCCACGTCCTCGATCAGCTCGAGCGCCGCCGTCCCCTGCCCCGCCATCACGTCGGCGTGGTCGTAAGGCGGGATCAGCACCATGCCGCGCTCGTGCGCGATGCGCCGGCCGATCGCCTCGCGGTCCTCGCCGAAGCGATCGTAGAGAACCACCTCGCTGCCGCGCATCCCCTGCTGGTAGGCGCGCGTGGCGGCGAGCTTGGACGCCGGGGCGTCGCGCGGCATGACGATGACACTGGGCATCTCCAGCAGCCGCGCCGACAGGGCGACCGCCTGCGCATGGTTGCCCGAGCTGAAGGTGATGACGCCGGCGCGCCGTTGCAGCGGCGTGAGGCGCGCCATCGCATTGAAGGCGCCACGGAACTTGAATGCGCCCATGCGCTGGAAGTTCTCGCACTTGAAGTGCAGTTGCGCACCGCTGCGCTCGTCGGCGGTGCGCGAGCTGCGCACGGGCGTGCGATGGGCGACGCCGCGCAGCCGCTCTGCGGCCGCCGCGACGTCGGCAAAGCCGATGGCCAGGGGGGTTCCGTTCATGCCTCGAGCATAGACCCATGCGCGAGCGGCACCGAAATCGCCGCAGCGGCAAGCGCTTGCGGCTCCCGGCGTGGGCCGATCGCGGCCCTCGACCCGCGTGTACGGCGGCGTGATCGGTTTTGTTGCACTGCAGCAACACCCAAACGAGGGGTCAGGGGCCGGAACCGGGACGGCTCTCTAGACCTCTGTCAGCATCGGTCGATGCGTGCGCGTTAGAGTCGGTGCGCACCCCGAGAAGTCGATGTCGATGAACGCCCCCACCACGCACGAGCCGCAGGCCCTGGCCTTGGCGGAAATCATCGAGTTCAAGTGGCTGTTGGCGGGCGAAGGCGTGCGCGTGCACGTCGAGCGCCTTCAGAACGACACCGGCTACGCGCGCGCCTGCCTGGCGCGAGCCGACGCCTCCTCGCGCGAGACCGTACGCCGGCTGGCGCAGCGCTTGCGGCAGCGCCTGGGCTTGGAACCAGGCTGAAGCCCGCGCCCGGCGTCAGTGCTGGAGCTGCTGCCAGGTCTTCTCCAGCCGTTTGACGCTCACCGGCTGCGGCGTGCGCAGCTCCTGGGCGAAGAGACCGACGCGCAACTCCTCGAGCAGCCAGCGGAACTCCTCGAGCCGGGCATGATGCGCCCCCTTGAGCTCGGCGACGCGGCGCAGCCAGCGCTGCTCGAGCGGACGCAGCTCGGCGCTGCGCGCAGCGTCGCGCGCGGGGTCGGCGCGCAGCTTGTCCAGGCGCATCACCACCGCCTTCAGATAGCGCGGGACGTGTTGCAGCGCAGCCCAGTCGGTCTGCGCGAGAAAGCGCTTGCCGCACAGGCGCTGCAGCTGCGCCGTCACGTCGTCGGCGACGTCGCGCGGCGGCCTGCCGTCGCGCAGCTTGCGCTGCGCCGCACTCCATTCGGCGAGCACGCTGCCGGCAAGGCGCGCGACCTCGGCGGCGATCAGGTTCAGCCGCGTGCGGCCCGCCTCGACGCGCCGGGCGAAGCTCGCTGCGTCGGTGGGCAGCGGGTCGGCGAGAAAGGCACGGTCCAGCGCCACCTCGACGATCTGCGCGCGCAACTCCTCGAGCGTGCCGAGACTCATGTAGGCGACAGCCATCTTCTGCAGATCGGGGATGTTCTTCTCGAGGTATTTCAGCGGCTCGCGCAGCTGCAGCGCGACCAGCCGACGCAGGCCGGCGCGGTGCGTCGCAGCGGCGGCCTCGGGCTCGTCGAAGACCTCGATCTCGACGTGCGTGCCGCGATCGACCAGCGCCGGAAAGCCGATCAGCACCTGCCCGCCCTTCCTCAGCTCCATCAGCTCGGGCAGTTCGCCGAAGGTCCACGCGGTGTAGCGCGGCGCCTCCTGCTCCCGATCCCGCTCCCGATCCCGCTCCCGATCCCGCACAGCGGGAGCGGGTCGGATCGAGGGTGGACCCGGCGTGTGAACAGCACCCCCATCCCCGCCCTCTCCCGCAAGCGGGAGCGGCGATGGGCGGGCCCTCAACGTCGCCAGCGCCTGGAACGCGGAGCGCGCCTGATGGCCGAGCTCGGCCTTCAGCCGCGCCAGATCGCGTCCGGCGCCGATCTGGCGCCCGTGCTCA
>WBZO01000646.1_pt1 | contig 68096 bp, 71 predicted proteins | sample 5204261 | NCBI WGS metagenome assembly WBZO01 (sample SAMN12412400, study PRJNA552823) | activated sludge metagenome | isolation source: activated sludge from anammox sidestream of wastewater treatment plant... | place: USA: North Carolina | collected 2017-09
TGAAAACAGCTGTCTGTTAATGTTCTATGCCGTGATTCGCGGCATGCGATTCAATCGCGTCAAAATGTAAGACGCGCGCGCTGCCGACTCGGCTCCGCGACTTTACACAAAATTTGACATACCGCCCGGACGGGAGAGAAAACAAGAACGATATTGCCGCCGTTGAAAAACTCTATATGCAGTACAACGCCAACCCAAACTACCGTCTGATATACGTTGCTTTTGGGGTGAAATTTCAAAACCTTACAATCAGTTTTGTCAGGGATTACGTTCATGTTTTCTCACCCCAGTTCCTACCAATCTACGTCAACCCACGCAACGACAAAATACAGGCTTACTACCACCACGAACCTGTTTATCGAACAAGAAGGAAATTTCTTCAACAGTTACGCGATAACTCAAAGAGCATAGCGCTAGAATGATGAGCAAAACTGAGTGGCTTGATAAAGTTCTCAATATAGACGCTTTGGAAGGAATCAAAATGCTTCCCGACCATAGCGTTGATCTGGTTATCGCCGACCCACCGTACGGATTGGGCAAGGACTATGGCAATGACTCGGATAAAAAAGAATATACAGAGTTCCTGCGCTGGACAGAGCGATGGCTTGAATTGGTTATTCCCAAACTAAAACGAAGCGGAAATCTTTATATCTTCACCACATGGCGATATAGTCCTGAAATATTCGTTTTTCTCAAGTCACGGCTAACAATGGTAAATGAAATCATCTGGGATAGAAAGGTGCCCAGCATGGGCGGTAGTACGCGCAGATTCAGTTCCGTCCACGATACAATTGGCTTTTTCGTCAAATCCAAGGACTATTACTTTGACATTGACTCTGTTCGTATTCCATACGATAAAGAGACAAAGAAAGCCAGAACACGGTCTATTTTTGTGGGTAAGAAATGGCTTGAAGTTGGCTATAACCCAAAAGACGTTTGGGCAGTTTCTAGATTACATCGCATCCACTCTGAACGAGAAGAGCATCCTACGCAAAAACCACTTGAACTAATCGAGCGGATGGTAAAGGCGAGTTGCCCTAAAGATGGGATTGTACTCGACCCCTTTGCTGGTTCAGGCACAACAGTCGCGGCTTGTCTGCTTAATAGCCGTCACTACATCGCTTTTGAAATCAATCCTAGATATTACGAAATAGTCCTGCACCGAATTGAGCGAATTAAGAACGGCGCTTATGACGTTACTCCCGTTGCCCAAAGAAATGGAAGTAATGGGGATAAGAAAAATAGTGCAGGCAGTCCCTCTCCTCGCAGAAAGCGACAGAAGAAAACGCCCGATGAGCAACAGTCACTCTTCTAAAACATAAAAAACCGCCTAACAAAGCGTGCAGCGGACGGCGGGGAATCGGCGGCTTCGAGAAGCATTTTCCACGCTTCGAGTTTATCCTGCTCCCAAACAGAATCCACGCCCGCCCACACGCAGGTAACGCAGTCCGTCAACCCGCTAAAAGCAACACGGATCAGTAATGTCAAAAAAGTCATCGCCTTGGGATTATCGACTGGCCGCGTCGGCGATTGTGGCAGCCTGCCTGCTTTCTTCATGCAGTTTGATGTCACCCACGACGGATCCGCAACCAACCCATATTGCCGAACCACCTCGCATCAGTGCAATGCCAACGCCTGACGGCGGTCAACTCGGCGGTCTCGACGGAGTATTTGTTTCAGTGGACTCGATGCCCGGTTATCAGGATGGCTATAACTGTTACCACGTCTTTCGGCTCTTTCCAGATGGCCTAGTCCTGATGCACGATGCAATGTGCGTTCAAACCGCGACATTTGGCGAAAGCTGGCCGCGGATCCGCGGCGCTTTTGATCGCGAAACCAGTCGCGTATCGCACGGCGAGTACCATCGACGCGATGGCGCCATCTGGCTTGTAATTACGTACGATTATGGCTTCCGGACGGCGTATCGGGATTTTCGGGGCAATTGGACAGACAATCGAGTATCTTTGGTGGAATTGAACTTGTACTATAAAGCTAGCCCAAATGCCCTGCCAACGCCAAAAGAGTATGTGTGGTTAGACACTCCCGTCCCGATGAATAAATAGCGGTCTAACGCGCGGGTGGAGGGGATTGGTCCTTTGCGCGGCGCTCGGTCCAGCGCCTCACCCGCCACGTTTTCGCAAGAAAGCGTCAAGGAGAAATCATGTCGTCAGATGAAAACTTTGTAAAATTTATAGTTGACCAAATCGAGGACGCTGGCGTAATTAATTACAAGAAAATGTTTGGCGAGTATGGAATCTATAGCGACGGGAAAATAGTCGCGCTGGTGTGCGACGACCAACTCTTTGTAAAACAAACGGATAGCGGAAGGTCTTTTATCGGCGACGTTGTTGAAGCGCCGCCATATCCGGGCGCAAAATCAAGTTTTCTGATTGAAGACAAGTTCGAAGACAGAGAGTGGTTTAGCGCCTTGATACGAATTACCGCAAAGGAACTCCCCGCGCCTAAACCAAAAAAGAAAAGGAAAAGGAAAACCAAATGAAGCTGAATTATGTGATTATTTATGTGGATGATATAGTCAAAGCCACAGAATTTTACCAAAAAGCTTTTGATTTACCGGTAAAATTCGTTCACGAATCGAATACGTATGCAGAGATGGCAAGCGGCGAAACAACTCTCGCATTCGCAAATCACGACATGCTGAAATCAAACACTGGAATCGAGCCGCTCAAAGGCGTAAAAAATTGCTTCGAAATCGCTTTTTCTACGAATGATGTGAAAAAAGCATTTGAAAAAGCCATTGCAAATGGCGCAATCGAAATCAGAAAACCCTCTTCAAAACCTTGGGGGCAAATTGTTGCGTATGTTCAAGATCGCTTTGGAACGATCATAGAGATTTGTACTCCAATGGGATAAATCGCTCCCGCCGTTCTGCCCAACCACACCCCGGCAACGTCAGCCGTTATTCCCCAAACGATAAAAACCTGTCGCTTGATGCGCGCAGGTTTTTTGATTATTATTCATGTTACGCAGCCCCGCGAAAAAACAGCGCAAAAGCGTACGACACATTTCAAATTCGTCCTGCCTGTGCGTAACGTGAGTTATAGTCTGATACGGTTGGCAAAATCAGTTTCCAACTGATTTTCATCTTTTTGAGACGCCGAATTCATTCGGCGTCGGGAATTCGCCAACCGTATCCAATCTCAGCGCGCCGTCCTAAAAAAAATTGCGCGAAATCGTACGATAAAATGCCGCGCGGCGATTCAGCGTCATTTGTCGTACCACGGCGCAACATCAGTTATAATGACCAACGGATAGCTGTGATGCAGTCAATTAGCGAACTCTATATGGAACTCGCCGCGCGTATCGCGCGGCGACTCGGCGCGCCGCGCGTCCGCGCCTTGCATCTGCCGCCGCCAAGCGGCAAACAAGAATCGGAATTCTGCGCGCTCGAATTAGACGACGGCTCAATCGGCTTTAGTTACATCCAACTCCAAGACGCCGAAACGTTATTGCGCGAACGCTATGGCGCGCGCGGCGTGACGGGCATGGACGCGCTCGCGCTGGTGCAAGAATTTGCCGGCGGCGACCCGGGCGCGCGCGCGCTCGGTTTCGCGACGCTCAACGCGCTTTCGCAGCGCCTGTTCACACGCGCAAACTGGACACCCTCGACAAGCGGCGACCCGCTCGGCGCGCTCGCGCCGCAGCGCGGCGAACAGATCGGCATGATTGGTTTGTTCATGCCCCTGCTTCCATCCATCATCAACGCGGGCGCGCGGCTCACCGTGTTGGAACTCGACCAAGCGCTCGTGCGCGATGAGGCGCATTATCGCGTGACGCTCGACCCCGCCGCCTTGGCGTCCTGCGAAAAAATCGTCAGCACCTGTTCCGTGATCCTGAACGATACGCTGGACGACGTTCTGGACGCCTGCCGCCGCGCACATCATTTTGCCATTGTCGGGCCGACGGCGGGCTGCGTGCCGGACCCGTTGTTCGCGCGCGGCGTGGATGCGCTCGGCGGACGACGCGTCGTCGCGCGCGAACCAATGCTGGCGGCATTCCAGCGCGGCGAAAAATGGGGCGCGTACACCGCCAAGTATGTCATCACGCGCGAAAATTATCCGGGCATTGAAGCGCTGCTCGCGGCGGCGGGCTAAGGCGGCGCTAGGCGCGCGAAATTTTTTGTTTTCAACTCTGCCTTGTTCCGTTTCGCCAAAAGCGCTTTATATTTCACGCATGACGTTACAGGAAACAAACCTGATTTTCCAAATTCTTCATATCGCCGCGCTAAGCATTTATGGTGAAACGGAATAAAACGCCGCGTCAATCCAGAGCCGCGCGGTCCTTGTGAAACAGAGCTAACGCGCCATGCCCACCAACGCTTTTACAATTCGTGAATTGCAACCCAATGACCTTTCCAACTCGGCGCCGCGTTTTCGACATTCATTCCCGCGTTTCTGGGCAATTATTATGTGCGCGAACCTCATTTCAATTATCCGCGCAACCGCGCCGTCCTGGGCAAAATCATGTTCGCAGGCAGCGCGGTTTCATTGGCGTTGTTTTTGGCGTTCACCCTGTGGGCGAATTTTGGCGTCGCGCCCACTTTACCTGCGGCTGCGGCGGGGCGCGCGGTGGGCATTGGTTTTGGCATCACGCATACAATGCTTTTTTTCCGCCCTTTCAAGCGCTCCCCGCCGGTCACGTGTGGGCGTGGCGCCGGCTCGTCGGGCTGGTGATGTTAATCAGTTTTTTGGCAATCTGGCTGCTCGTTCCCCGAATCTTTTGAACGCATTTCTCCGTATGCCGACGCCCGAAACGCTTGGGACGCTGCGAATTTAGCCCGTCCTAAAAAAACGTTTTACGCGCGTTTTCATTTGTGCTATACTCGCGCGTGATGAGCCAAAACGATTTCCCATTCGGCTTTTTCCGCACCGACCACGACCCGCCGCGCCGCCTCCTTGTCGTCTGCAATTCGGTCGTTTGAATTCGTCTATGCAAGGAGCATAAAAAAATGAAACGTGAATTTCAATCCAAGCGCGCCAAATTTTATCAGGACGTGCCGGATGAAAAATGGAACGATTGGCGTTGGCAGCTCTCCAATCGGCTCAACACCGTCGCCGAGCTCGCCAACGTTTTGGATTTGAACGAAAGCGAAAAAGAGGCGCTGCACGCCAAAGACCTTTTTCGCGTGGACATTACGCCGTACTTTGCTTCGCTGATTGACCCGCACGACCCGCACGACCCGGTGCGCGCGCAAGTAGTGCCCACCGCGCACGAACTCGCGCCCTTTACGGCGATGATGGAAGATTCGCTCGCGGAGGACGCGCACTCGCCGGTGCCGGGACTCGTGCATCGCTATCCCGACCGCGTGTTGATGCTCGTGACGACGCAGTGCGCGACGTACTGCCGTTACTGCACGCGCTCGCGCATCGTCGGCGATCCCACCGCGACCTTTTCGCGCAAAGAGTTTGACGCGCAAATCGCGTATCTGGAAAAAACGCCGCAGGTGCGCGATGTGCTGCTTTCGGGCGGCGATCCGTTGGTGCTGGCGCCAAAATTGCTGCAAGAAATTTTGACGCGCTTGCGCGCGATTCCGCACATCGAAATCATTCGCATCGGTTCGCGCGTGCCGGTCTTTATGCCGATGCGCGTGACGCAAGAATTGTGCGACATGCTCGGTCAATTTCATCCCTTGTGGCTCAATATCCACGTCAATCATCCCAACGAAATTACAAAGGAACTCGCCGAAGCGTGCGACCGCTTGACGCGCGCGGGGATTCCGCTCGGCAATCAATCGGTGCTGCTCGCGGGCGTGAACGATTGTCCGCACATTCAGCGCCAACTCGTTCACGACTTGGTGCGAATCCGCGTGCGGCCGTACTATTTGTATCAATGCGATTTGGTTCACGGCGCGGGACATTTCCGCACGCCCGTCGCCAAGGGCATTGAAATCATGGAGGCGCTGCGCGGGCACACATCGGGATACGCGATTCCCACGTATGTGGTGGACGCGCCGGGCGGCGGCGGCAAAATTCCCGTGATGCCGCAATATCAAATCAGCGCGAACGACCACAAAGTGGCGCTGCGAAATTTTGAAGGATTCATCACGACGTACGAAGAGCCGCTCGCTTATCAACCGCACGACCCGCATACGTGCGCGTATTGTCAAAGCAAACGCGCCGAGCCGGGACAAAGCGGCGTATTCGGTTTGCTCGACGGCGAACGCATGAGCATCGCGCCGGAAGGATTCGCCAAGACGCACAAACGCGGCGGCGGCGCGCATCGCTTGAATCAAGACGCACACAAATGGGAACCGTTCGGCATTGGGACGGAAACGAGTCCGCAATACGAGATGGGCGAACCGCTGGCGGTGGTGAATGGTGAGGCGCTTTAGAAAAAATGGACGGCAACTCATCCTTGCCGTCCATAACCGTTTATGCGCCAAAGTGACGTATAACCCGCTTGTGGGGGGGATTATGCGGCAGGGATGACGGATAATCCATAGTTGGCACGCCCCGTCCAAAATAAGCGCTTGAAAAATCCAGCAAAAGGGTGTATCTTTGTTGTAGAAACAGACAGGAGATAACCTTATGCTCACAAAAGTTCAGAAATGGGGCAATAGTCTTGCCCTTCGAATACCTAAAGCCTTTGCAGTTGACGCTCAATTAGAAAATGATTCCTTCGTGGAAATAAGCATCGTGAAAGGCAAAATTATTATTACGCCAGTTCCAGCGCCGAGTTGGACGCTTGATGAATTGCTTGCAGGTATCACGAAAGACAATCTTCATAATGAAATAGATACTGGTTTTGCCGTAGGAAATGAGGTTTGGTAAAACTATGGCATATATTCCTGATAGCGGCGATATTGTTTGGATTATGTTCAATCCACAAGCAGGACATGAGCAGGCAGGACACAGACCAGCGCTGGTTTTGTCCCCAAAGGCATATAACGGAAAAGTTGGTTTAGCAATCCTCTGCCCCATCACAAGCCAGGTTAAAGGGTATCCTTTTGAAGTTTTGATACCTGAAGGATTAGAAGCAAAAGGCGCAATTTTATCTGACCAAGTAAAAAGCCTTGATTGGAAAGCAAGAAATGCAAAGTTTAGTTGCAAATTGCCACCAGGACAATTTAATAAAGTTATTAAGAAATTAAATACCTTAATTCGTGAGCAACTTCAAAGCATGTAGAGTCTTGCACAATAAGAGCGTGCCAACAAAGCGTGCACCTGACGCTGGGGATTCTGCGGCATTTTTGCGAGCGCACCCGGTCGCCGCATTTTTCTCGCTTCGAGTTTTCTCTGCTCCCAAGCAGAATCCACGCCCACCCACAAGCAGGTAACGCCAACCGTTCGGCGCCGCTCAATAAAAATCCTTATTGACCAATCAATCGGTCCATTAAAGGCCCTATGGAATCCAAGTTAATACAGCTTACAAAACATACATGGCTTTTACCGCATAGCCCCTACTCCAAGATAGTGCAAAGTTCAATCGGCGTGATTGTCACGCCGAAAGCCAGCGTATTGGTTGACGCCGGTAACAGCCCTCGTCTGGCAAGTAGAATCAAATCAGAGCTCATCCGATGCAATCTTCCGCCTGTCTCGCATATCATATATACCCATCACCATTGGGATCACATTTACGGAGCATGTGGATTCAACGTTCCAGTTACAGCTCACAGCATTTGCAAGACGCTCTTGGAAAAAGAATCCGGAAAACCTTGGAGTATCGAGTACCTCAGACAGGAAATCAAAAACAATCCAAAACTTGGAGTGAGTTACAACGCGCGTGCGAAAGCCATACAGGATTGGGATACGTTTCGAATTGTGATTCCTGACCAAGTATTTGAAAAGGAAAAAACGATCGTTTTGGATGGGCTAACAATTTTATTAGAGCATGTTGGCGGAGAACACGCCGAAGATTCGATCATTGTCAAAGCGCCGGAAGATGGAGTGATGTTTATAGGCGATTGCTATTATCCTCCGCCACTGCATCTTCGAGAACCAAACTCGACCATTTCATTCAAGATGCTACAACGAATTCAAAATAACGCTTATAATCTGTATGTGGAAGGGCATGATAAACCTTTCACCCAAACAAAATTGCTCAAGCTGTTACAAAAGAAAAACCATGGAATTTCTATCCGCTGATCAATTCAAAGCGTTCGCAAACCCTGGCGTCACATCCATTCAATTGTTATCGCCGCACAATTCTTTATCCGAGCGAATTACAATAACTCGCGTCACAGTCGCAGTCAATGCCGCGCAACCTCGCCATAGCCACGCCACATCCGAACAAATATGGATTGCGGTCTCTGGTTTCGGCACATTATTACTTGCTGATGACACAACGCTGCCATTTGAGGCAGGCAACGTTGTGAGATTTGCGGATGGCGACGCGCATGGATTTGTAAATTCTGGTTCCGAGCCATTCGTTTATATCTCTGTAACATCTCCGCCAATTAATTTTTCTTTTGCCTACCAAGACGACAAATAATTGCGCCGTCATTTTTCAAAATTATTTTTCGGGTCTCTGCATTTGCCAGGATAACTCGAACCGTTGGAACCCCTTATGAAAAGATTCTGGCCCATTATTTTGAGCGGCGTGGGATTGCTGGCGTTGGTTTGTGGGTTCCTTTACGACGCGTTATTTGCGGGCATTCCATTCCAAGACCCGACGCCGGAGATGTCGGCGCGCTATGCTTTTCATGCTCAAATCGCAGGCGTGATTTGCTGGGCGGGAATTGCGAGCTTGGTTTTGGGCGGACTGGGCATCGTTATCCGCCAAATTACCCGACGGTTTTAGCGCAAGTTCAATCGCGCGACGCCAAGCGCGTTTCGTCTCATTGGGATATTTTCAGGCGCAACGATCCATCATGTCTAGACCCAAAACGCTCTTTATGCTCATTGGCCCGAAAGGTTCCGGCAAAACCCACATCGGGACGCTTGTCGGTCAACGCACCGATATTGTATTTCTGCGCGTCGAACCAATCTGGCTTGCTTTGAAACCTGACGAAAATGGATGGGAAAAAGTGGAAGCGACCCTTGACGCGACGTTTGAGAAATGCGACAAAGTAATGATCGAGAGTCTTGGGGCTGGCAAAGCGTTTCGCAAATTTTACGCCTCCCTCGCGTAAAAATATGCCGTCAAATTGATTCGCGTGTACGCGGACTTGACACTTGTTTCACGCGAGTGAAAACGCGCAACAACGCCGAACATATCGCCGTATCGGCTGAAGAGGTCGTCGAATACAATAAAATCGCGGCGGCAGTTACATACGACTGGGCTCTCGAAATTAAAAACGACGTTCCCGCGTCGGACGGGGACATTATCGAGGCAATTCAATCCATCAATCCCGTCAAAAGCGAATAGCGGCGGTATCCTGAAAATTGTGTAATTTTCGCGTCCTGCGGTTAAAACCCTCTTGTCAAGAGAATCTGGGCAAACACAGTTGGCGCACGCATTTACGCTGCGCCGCGTGCCAGCGGTTTTCAAACTGCGGATTTTACGCACAACGCGCCACGCCGCTCAAATAGCGAGAAATCGAAACACGCGCGGCGCAATCAAAACAAAATCATCCGCCTCAAGGAGCGACCAGCATGAGTGCAAAACACATTTTTTCCATGTCCGGCGCGAGACCCACCTTTGAAGAAGACGGCATCGCCGCGGCAGAGGTCGTGGTCACAAAAGCGCAAAGCGAGGGCCGCTACAGCGTCATCCGTTCGCGTTGGCTCTCCACCTTCCAAGTGGTTCCGCATTTTCATCAAGAACACTCGGAAACGTTTTATGTCTTGGACGGCCAAGTGGAATGGACGGTCGGCGGCGAAACGCACGTCTTGAATCCCGGCGACGCGGTGTACATTCCGCCCAATACCGTGCACAGCGTCAAAGTGGTTGGCGGCAAAGATATGTTGATGTTGATGCTTTACGAACCCGGCGGCTATGAAGAGCAAGCCGATTACAAGATGAACTATACCGCCGCAGAACTTCAAGACCCGGAAATCAAAGCGCGGATTCGCAAGCTGAGCGATTTTCATCCGGTCGAGTGAGTTTCGGGAAATCTGTCACGGCACATTGCCATAAACCGACCCAACGAAAGACGCCTGCCCTCTAACGAGAGCAGGCGTTTTGTTTCCTGATTTACCCACGTTACGCAGAACTATGCCATGTGTGAGCGAGGTTGCCGCGGGAAACGCGCATCAATGCGAATTTGAGCGAAATTTCTATATTTTTTCCGGATTGCGCAAAGATTCGTTCCGATTCGTCGAATTCACGTTTTAAGGACTGACTTGGAGCGCGCCTGCGTAATACGCGGCGCTTCAACCTCCGTTACCGCAGCGTCACGCCAAAGATATAGGCGCCGCCGGAAGCGAGATTGTAAAACGGCGTCGGGAACAGCATGATGATCAAGGTCATGACCGCCGCAATCACCAAACCCGCTTGAATCCAACGGCTGTAGGCGATGGGCGTCGCGTCGGCGGGCGCCGGCTCAAAGAACATCGGGCGCACAATCCGCATGTAATAAAACAGACTGATGACGCTGTTGATGACGCCAATGACCGCCAGCCAACCCAGGTCCGAGTTGATGGCAGAGCCAAATACAAAAAACTTGCCCATGAATCCGGCGGTCGGCGGAATGCCCGCCAGCGACAGCATAAAAAACACCATCAAGACGGCGAGCCCCGGCGCGCGTTTAATCATCCCGCCGTATTGCGAAATATCCACCGCGCCCGTTTTATTTTCAATTGCAATCACCACGAGGAACGCGCCCAGATTGGTAAAGAGATACGCCGCGATATAAATCAGCACGGCATTGAGACCGTCAAAGGGATTGCGGCTGAGCGTAATCGAAGCCACGCCGACCAACATATAACCCGCTTGCGCGATGGACGAGTACGCCAACAAACGTTTGACGTTCGTTTGCACCAGCGCAATAACGTTGCCGAGCGTCATGGTCAAAACCGCCAGCAGCGCAAACAACGCGACCCAATCGTTCTTGTACACCAAGACCACCTGCAAAATGAGACGCAGCAAAACCGCGAAACCCGCGACTTTGGGTCCCACCGAGAGGAACATGGTGACAGGCGTCGGCGCGCCTTCGTAAGCGTCGGGCGCCCACATGTGAAACGGCACGAGCGAAATTTTGAAACCGATGCCCGCGAGCATCAGCCCCAGCGCAAAGAGCGCCAGAACTTCATAATTCGTATCGCTCGTAATGATATGACCGATTTCGCCGAGATTGAGCGAACCGGTCGCGCCGTAAAACAGCGACATCCCGTACAGCATCACGGCGGACGCGATCGCGCCAAAGAGAAAATACTTGAGCGCGGCTTCGTTCGATTTCTTGTTCTCGCGCAAGAAACCTGTGAGAATGTACGATACGATGCTCAAAAATTCCAACGCGATGAAAATCATGAGCAAGCTGGTCGAAGCCGCGAGCATGATGAGCGCCACGACCGCCAGCAAGAACAAACCATAAAACTCGCCCGCGTATTTGCGCGTCCGCATATACTCGAACGACGCAAACAAAACGAGGATGCCCGTAATCGTTCCCACAATGCGGAAAAAGTTAGTCAGGTTGTCCGAAACATACATCGCGTCCGCTAAATCGCGCGGCGTCCAATACAAAAAATCGGCAAACGTGCCGCCGCAAACGCCGCAGAACATTGCCACCTGATTGCCCCATTGAACGCCTAAAAATTCATTGGGGTTGGCGCGAAAGCCCACCACAAAACTCAGGACAAGCGCCGCCGTCAGCGCGACGAGCGCCACAATGCCCAGCGTCTGCGCGCGCTTGCCGCGCCACAGCAGGTCCAATCCCAAAATCAACAGGGCGGCGATAATCAGGATCAGCTCGGGGCTGAGATAAAAAAGTACGAATGGGTCCATGACAAGAACTTGACAAGAGATTAGCGTCCAACAGCCAGCCGCCGCCGGAAGCCAATCTCCCATCTCCAGTCCGCTACATTTGCTTCATGTAATTGAGAATCATTATCGTCGCCGTATTGATCGAGTCGAGAATCCAATTCGGGAAAATTCCGATGACAAACATCAGAACCGCCAACGGCGCGAGCGTCAAAATCTCATAGCCCTTGAGGTCGGGCAATTTCACCCAGCGTTCGTCCGCGCTGCCCAACAAAATCCGTTGGATCACTTTCCACAAAAAGTACGCCGCCGTGAACACAATGCCCCAAACCCCGATGAACGCCAAAAGCGTCAGCGTCGAGTACGCGCCCTGCATGACCATAAACTCGCCGACGAATCCCGCCAAACCGGGCAGCCCCAGCGAAGCAAACGCCGTCAACAGCAGCAGCGCGCCATACACCGGAATCTGCGCGCCGAATCCGCCAAACTGCGAAAGATCGCGCGTGTGCGTGCGTTCGTACAACATGCCGACCAAAAAGAACAAGCCGCCCGTGATAACGCCGTGACTAATCATCGCCAAGACCGCGCCATTGATGGCGGCGGCGCCATTGTTGATGTAATTCTGGTTCGTCATCTGTTCCGCCGTCAGCGCAGCCGCCGCGGCAAAACCGAGCACCACGAAACCCATGTGACCGACGGACGAATACGCGACCAGCCGCTTGAAATCGGTCTGCGCCATCGCGACGAGCGAACCGTACACAATCGAAATCACCGCCAGCACGCCAATCCAGAACGCCCACTGCTGCGACACTTGGGGGAAAATCGGCAGCAGCACGCGGAAAAAGCCATAGCCGCCCAATTTCAAAAGGATGCCCGCCAGAATGACCGAGCCGGCGGTTGGCGCCGCCGTATGCGCGTCGGGCAGCCAGGTGTGGAACGGGAACAACGGCATCTTGATCGAAAACGCCAAAAAGAAGCCGAGGAACGCAAGCGACGAAATCAATACGTCTTTGCTGAACGGCATATTGGACTGTCCCGCCGCGAGCAGCGTCATATCAAACGTATTGGGCGTCGAGTACAAATACAGCGCGATGATGCCCAAGAGCATAAAGACCGAACCCGCCAACGTGTACATAAAGAATTTGATGGCGGCGTATTGCGGACGATCCGTATCGTGACCCCAAATGCCGATGAGGAAATACATCGGGACCAAACCGATTTCCCAGAACAGGTAAAACAGGAAAAGGTCCAGCGAAACAAACACGCCCAACATGCCCACTTCGAGCAGCAGAAACAGCGCGAAAAATTCCTTGACGCGCACGTTGATTACTCTAGCCGAATAGAACAGCCCCAGCGTCGTCAGCAGCGTCGTCAACCAAATCAACGGCATGCTCAAACCGTCCGCGCCCAAATGATATTGGATGCCGATGACGGGAATCCACGGCGCACATTCGCCGAACGTATAACCCGCGCTCGCCACATCAATGGCGGGTCCGCAATAGTTGTACACAAAATTGTACGGCGGCTGCCATGAGGACATGGTCGCCCATGCCACCGTCGCCAAAATCAACGGGATGACGCTCCAGACGATGGCGAATTGTTTGATTACCTTTTCGTTGGGCAGAAACAAAATAATGATTGCGCCCAACAAGGGAATGAACGTAATGAGAGAAAGATACGGGATCATTGAACAACATCCTCCGCGTATGGCGCGCGCGTTATCCTACCGCGCCCACCGCTTGCGTATTGCATCAGAATATCAGGATTATGTGAACGACCGCAGCAAAAACAGAATTGCCAACGCCATCGCGCCCGCCACTGCCACGAGCGCGTAATTTTGCACATTGCCCGTTTGCATCGTGCGCCACCATCCTGCAATTTCGCCGGTGACGCTGCCCGTCGCATTAACCAGCCCGTCCACAATATAACTGTCAACCCATGCCCACAGGCGGGCAAGCAGACGCGTGACCCAGCCCGCCAAATTGACCAAGCCGTCCACAATCGCGCGCTCGAACCACCACAAAAAGCGCATTACCAACGCCACAAGCCGAATCAAGAAACCGGGCTTGGCAGAGCCGTCCAAATTGATTTTGTACCCGTACAACTCGTCGAGCCAATACTTGTTGGCGAGCGCTTTCCAAATGATGCCGAAATGCGCCAACGGGTCGCTCTGTCCGGCTTTGACCGAGCGGAAACCATAAATCGCCCACGCCGCCAAGAAACCGCTCAACGCAATGCCGATGGAAAGGATTGCATTGGACAGCGCAATCTGGTCAAACTCGACATGCTCAAAGGGCCCCATTCCCATAAAACCCGTTTCGCCGACGAAATGGAAAAAGGCGGGCGCAAAGGGCGAATTCCAGAAACCCAAAAACACAGTGAACGTCGCCAGCACGGCTAACGGGACCCACATTGCGGCAGGCGCTTCGTGCGCTTGTTCATACGCTTCCGTATCGCGCGGTTTGCCAAAAAACGTCAAGAAAATTTGGCGTCCCGTATAAAGCGCGGTGATGAACGCGCCGACCGCCAGCATGAGGTAAATGATTTGAATGAAAAGATTCTGTCCGCCTTCGTGCGGAAAATAACCGCCGCGCAGCGCTTCCAGCAAAATCTCATCCTTGCTCCAAAAGCCCGAAAGCGGGAAAAAGCCCATCAACGCGAACGCGCCGATGAAAAAGGTTATAAACGTGATGGGCATCTTGCGCCACAAACCGCCCATCTTGAACATGTCGTTCGTGCCGACCGAATGAATCACCGCGCCCGCGCCCAAGAACAACAACGCTTTGAAAAACGCGTGCGTGATGAGATGGAACGAACCCGCCACAAACGCGCCGATGCCGAGCGCCGCCAGCATGTATCCCAACTGCGAAATGGTAGAATACGCCAGCACGCGCTTGATATCGTTTTGCGCCAGACCCATCGTCGCCGCAAACAACGCCGTGAACGCGCCGACCACCGCCACCACCTGCATTGCCACGCCGCCCGTTTGTTGGGCAAACGCCAAAAGCGGATACGTCCGAATCACGAGAAAGATGCCGGCGGAAACCATCGTCGCCGCATGAATCAACGCGCTGACCGGCGTCGGACCTTCCATCGCATCCGGCAGCCAGATGTGCAAGGGGAACTGCGCCGATTTACCGATAGTGCCGCCAAAAATCAACAGCGCAATCAAGACGGGCCATTCTACGCCCGGCAGCGGCTGCGCCGTTCCCGCAAGCATATTGTTCATCGCTTGCGGGTCGTACATTTTGGTAAAGTCAAGCGTGCCGACGGTGAGCAGCAGCAAAATAATGCCCGTCATGAGCAAAATGTCGCCGACGCGCGTCGTGAGAAACGCTTTAATCGAAGCCGCGCGCGCGCGGCCCACCTGCGCGTCGTCAATGTGATGTTCCTTGCGTCCGCGAAACGACCAAAAGCCGATGAGCGCGTACGAACAAAAGCCCATGACTTCCCACGCGATAAAGAATTCCAGCAAGTTCGACGAAATCACGAGCAGCAGCATCATGGCGGTGAACAACGAGATATAGGCGAAAAAGCGCGCATAGCGCGGGTCGTCTTCGTTGTGATGGTGGCCGTGTTCGTCCACGTGGCTGTGCCGCATGTACGCCGTCGAATAGATAAAAATCATCAGACAGACCGTCGGCACCATAAATAACATTGCCGCGCCAATCGGGTCCACGTACCAGCCAAAGTTGAACGATAGATTGCCGTACGGCGCCCACACAATCGGCGCGCCATAAAACGGATTCACCGACAACTCGGCGCCTTCGGACAACGCTTCGATAAACACGCCATACGAGAGGACGAGCGCCGCGACGACGCCGATGATGGCAACCAACGCGCTCAGGCGATTGCTCTTGCGCGTCAACAGCACAATGATGGCAAATGCCAGAAACGGCAGCGCCGGAATTAAAAGCGTGTAATTCTGAACCATGTCAGGTTACAGGTCACAGGTTACAGGTCACAAGACAAGCGCCTTGTGACTTGCGACGCGTCACCACTTCAAGAGGTCAATTTCTTCGATATTCACCGTATCGCGCGAACGGTAAATCGCAATAATCAGCGCCAACCCGACCGCCGCTTCGGCAGCCGCCAGGGTAATGACAAACAACGCAAACACAACGCCCGCTTGATTCACAATCGGGTCCGCGGCGCCGTAACGCCAGAATGCCACCAGGTTGATGTTCACCGCGTTCAACATCAACTCGATGCCCATCAACACCGCAATCGCATTACGGCGCGCCAAAGCTCCAAAAGAGCCCACGCAAAATAGCGCCGCCGCCAGCGCAAGATAATAGACGAGAGGAATCTGTGTAATCATGAGAATCGCAGGTCACGGATAGCGTATCGCTTTTCGCCCGCCGTTTGGCAAAGAACGCTTGGCGATTCGCGATTTGCTACTCGCGTGCAATGATAAATGCGCCGACCAGCGCGGCGAGCAAAAGGACCGAAACAATTTCAAAGGGCAGCAGGTACGTCGTCAACAACTGCGTGCCGAGCCACGGCGTCAAATCCGTGTAAATCGCCGTCCCGGGCGTTTGCAGCCATGGCACTTGCAGAATCAAAATGAACAAGCCCAGAAACAAGGTGCCGATGACCAGCGCCGCCCACGCCCACTGCCGGTTGAAACTGATGGTATCGCGCTGCATCAAACCGCGCGTCAACATGACCGCAAACAAAATCAACACCGCAATCGCGCCGATGTACACCAAGACCTGAACAATCGCCAGGAACTCGGCTTCCAACATCAAGTAAATCGCGGCGACGCCAAAAAACGTGCCGACCAACGCCAGCGCGGCGTGAAACACATTCCGCGCCAGCACCGTCAAAAACGCGGCAATGAGCGTCAGCGTCGCGACGATAAAAAAGACTATTTGGGCGATGACCGTTGTCGCTTCCATCGCTTAACCACCCAACCCTTTCAACGCTTCCAGAATTCCGCGATACGCCCACAGCAGAACCGCCGTCAACATGATCGTGCCGAGCATGACCGGCACAAGCCGCTTCCAGCCAAAATTCATCAGCTGGTCAACGCGAATGCGCGGAATGGAACCGCGGAACCACAATTGGATGAGAATGAGCAGAAACGTTTTGCCGAAAAAGTAGAGGATGCCCAGCGCGGGGATTTGCGGCACAAAGGGCCCCTGCCAGCCGCCAAAGAAAATCGAAGCCGCAATCGCGCTGACGATAAACATGTTCAAAAATTCGGCGAGATAAAACAGACCGAATTTCATGCCCGAGTATTCCGTGTGATACCCCGCCACCAATTCCGATTCCGCTTCCGGCAAGTCAAACGGCACGCGATTGATTTCCGCCGTCGCCGCGAGCAAATACACAAAAAAAGCGATCGGTCCGACCGGGATGTAAAAAACGAACCATCCCAAACCGAACAAACCGCTTTGCTGTTCAATCACGCGATTCAGCGAAATCGAACCCGCCAGCATGACCGGAATCAAGACGGCAAAGATTTGGGGAATCTCGTAACTGATAATTTGCGCCGCCGCGCGCATCCCGCCAATCAACGCAAATTTATTGTGCGACCCAAAGCCCGCCATAAAGACCGCGATGGTCGCCATCGAACCCATTGCCATCAAAAACAACAGCCCAAGATTCAAATCTACCGCGCCCATGCCGACGCCAAAGGAAATCACCGCGAACGACATGACCACCGGAATCACCGCAATAATTGGCGCCAAAAAGTGCGACACGCCGTCCACCCCTTGCGGCACAATATCTTCTTTGGTCAAGAATTTAATCATGTCCGCAATCGGTTGCAGCAGCCCAAATTTACCGACGCGATTCGGACCAATGCGGTCCTGCATCCGCGCGACAACCTTGCGTTCCATCAGCGTAATGTACATCATCAATACCGGCGCCACAATCAAAATGACCGTGACGACGACAAGCCCCATCACCAAAAAGACAATGATGGCAGTCCAGTCCGGCGGCACGCCCAGCGATAGCAAAAAGGAACTGAGCGTTCCGCGAACCAGATCGTATGCGCTGACAAATGGATTGAATATAAACGACAGGATATCCATTTAGGGTTTCCTCACACCCACTCGAGCAAATTCTTGCGCCACGCGTACACCAGCGCCCCCGCCAAAACGGCAATGAAAATCCCCATTTCAATAATCCAAAACGCGCTCATCTGATTCAACGCTACCGCCCACGGGTAGACAAACACAACTTCAATGTCAAACACGACAAACAGAATCGCATAAATATAATACTGGGCGCGAAACTGCACCCAGATGGATTCCGCTTCCGGCGCCTGATTTTGGATTTCAATGCCGCACTCGTACGTAGATTGCTTGAGGCGGTTGGGCTTTTTGGGGCGAAAGAGAAAAGCAAGGACCAACGGAGCGATTGGAAATGTAATGGCGGCGAACATAAAGAGACCGATTAGGGCATACCGTTCCAACATGATCAAGCTCCTGACACTTGGCGTACGAGTCGGCGTTTTCGTGATGTTCGATGCGTGCCATTGTCGAAAAGATACGCGAGCAGGCGGTGAAAACCGCAGCCAACGCGTTGGATCCAAGAGGTTAATTAAAATCCATCCGCGCCTACTCGCAAAAAAATCGGTACGGCGTACCTTGTGCCGTACTGAACAATCGGCATACTAACACAATTCTAATTTTATTGCAAGCCAAATTGCGGCGCGCCCTCATCCCGCTCTCATTTCCGCCGCCCGCAGGTTCGCGCAATTTCATTTTCACGTTATAATCGCCCGCATGTCCGTTCCTGCAACCTGCCAAATCATTTCCAACGAAAGCGAATGGGACGCCGCGTGCCGCGCGCGCCGCGCGCAGCTCTTGCAAACGTGGGCATGGGGCGAACTCAAACAAACTTTCGGTTGGCGCGCCGAACGCGTCGCCTGGCGCGCAGAGGAAAAAGTTTACGCGGGCGCGCAAATCCTGTATCGCACGCTCGCGCCCGGTTTGACCGTCGCCTATCTGCCGCGCGGGCCCTTTGGCGACGCGGACGCGTTCGCGCCGTTTCTCCACGCGCTCGCCCGTCACGTTCGCGCGCGCGGCGCGTTTCTTTTGAAACTCGAACCCCCTTGGCAGCGCGGCGATTCGCGCGCGGAAATTTTACGCGCCCTCAACGCGCGCCCCACGCCCGAAACCATTCAGCCGCCCGCCACCATCCAACTCGACCTCGCCGCCGACCTTGAAACGATTTTGGCGCGCATGAAACCAAAATGGCGTTACAACGTTCGCCTGTCCGAAAAAAAGGGCGTCGTCGTGCGCGTCGGCAGCGCGGAGGATTTGCCCGCGTTTTACGAATTGCTGCGCGTCACCGGCGCGCGCGACCATTTCGCCATTCACAGTTTGGCGTACTATCGCGCGACCTTTGAATTGCTCGCCGCGCGGGATCAGGCGCGCCTGTTCCTCGCCGAATACGAACGGCAGCCGCTCGCCGCGATTTTCGCCACCGCGTTCGCCGACGAAGCGATTTATCTGTACGGCGCGTCGGGCGGCGCCGAACGCAACCGGATGCCGAATCACGCGCTGCATTGGGCAGCCATTCAATGGGCAAAAGCGCGCGGCTGCGCGCGCTATGATTTGTGGGGCGTCCCCGAAACGGACGACGAAACCGTCGAAACGGAAAACTTGCCGACCTCGTTGTATCAATTCAAACAAGGATTCGGCGGAACGACGATCCGCTACGTCGGCGCGTGGGACCTTGTTTTCAATCCCGTCAAATATCGGCTCTATCAACTCGCGCGCAAAATTCGTCAGAACCCAAGCGCGGCATAAGCGCAACGCCGCGCGCAAATTCACGGCGTCCATGCGCGCAGCGTTCGTTTTGTCGGACGCGCGGTCGAATATTTTTGCAGCTGTCCGGGCAGCGGCGCGCCAAACGGCGCGGCGTCTTGGACGCGCGTGTTCGCGCATTTTCCATTCACCGTTGATTTCGCGCCGACGCGTTCATATTCCAATTTGCAATTTTGCGCGCCCGTCACATTCACGCGCAAGCGAAAACGATCCTGCGCCGCGTCATAGTCGCCCTGCCCGTTCAGGACGAATCCGTGCGTGAACGCGCATTTGGACAAATCAAACAAAACCGCGTCGCCCTGCGCGCGAAATTGCAGCGTGCCTTGTACGGGACAGCCCGCGCGCGTCAAGGTCGCGTAATCCCAATACCAAAATTCCGGCAGATAATAAATTTCCGTTTCCGCCGATTGCAGCGCCGCCAACGGCGACGAAAATTCCGCCGCCCGCCGCGGCGCCAACGGCGCGTACGCGTCCATCACGCGCCCCGGACAAGTGGTTTCGCGCGCCGGCGGCAAACGGTCTTGGAGCAAAAACGCATTGACCAGAGCGTCAACGCATTTCACCCCGCGCCCAAAAATCACGTGCGGCCCGCCGCGCTGCATAATCAAATATCCGTCCGCCAAATTTTCATACACCGCGCGCGCGCTGTCGTACGGCGTAATCGGATCGCGCCGCGCGTTCAAGACCAACGTCGGCACGCCGGGCGCGGTCGTGTGCGGCGGACGCGTCGCATCGGACGAGGAATCGCGCCACGATGTACACGGCAAATCGCCCCAAATCATGGACGCGAGCCGCAAGCCGCTGTTTTCAACCGGCGTCGCCGCCGCGAAAAAATTGTCTTCGCTCGTCGCCGCGTCATTCGTAAAATAACCGTAATCCTGACACTCGACCGCGTAATAGATGGCGTCCGACCACGTTGCATCGGGAAGCGTCGCCAGCGTCGTCTCGTCTATGCCGAGACTCGCGTACAACAAACGCGTCAAGGGAACCAAATCGCCGTCGCGCGCATACGCCGCCAGCGCGCGCGTCAACAACATGCGCCCGCCCTCGTTGTACATCGCGTCCGAACCGACGGATTCCAAATCGCCAAAACGAAAAGCGCGCGCGACGCGTTTGCCGGTTCCCAACGGAAAATCAATTTTCTGATTTTGCGCGCGCAGCTGCGCGGCGAGACGGTCGTACACGCCAAGCGGCTTGGCGCCAAAATCGCGCGCGCACTTGGAATTTCTTTCGCACGCCGCCAGCGTCGCCATGAGCGTATCGTTGAACGCTTGAACCGCGTTCGCGTAATACGTCATGCCGTCGCGCGTCAAATCCACCGTGCCGTCCAAAATCATGCCCGCCAAATGATCGGCGTGCGCGTCGGCGTAGGTTTGCGCGTACTGCGTCCCGTAACTTTCGCCGTACAACCAAAACTTTTCGTCGCCGATCAACGCGCGAAACGCTTCCAAATCTTCGACCGCCTGCTTGGTGCCGAGAAATTTCAACCATTCGGACGTTCCGCTTTCGCTATCGCAGTTCGCCGAAAAAGTTCGCGCCGCGTCGCGCAAACGCCGCGCGCGCGCGGGCGTATCGCCGCGCCAATCGGCGCCATACCACGCCGCCGACGCGTCGGGACACGTCAAACCGCCGGACAAGCCGATGCCGCGCTGGTCGAAAAATACAATGTCGAAATGCTCGGTCAAACCGCGCGCAAAAAACGAGGTGTAATAATCCGCGCAGCAGCCAATGCCCGCCGAACCGGGTCCGCCCGTCGCCGTAACAAACATACCTTTGCGCGTTCCCGTCGCGGGCAAAACCGCAAACGTGACGTCAAGCGTGCGCGGATCCGCGAGGTTGAAATGGTCGAGCGGCACGGTAAGCGTCACGCACGTAAATTCGCTGTCGGGACACGGGACGCCGTTTAACGCGCGCAAAATTTCGCGCGTCGCGTTTGGCGGCGTTGACGTTCGCGCGAACACGTGGGGCTGCGGCAGCATGAAATAGAGCGCGCCCATCAAAAGCAGCGCGCGCCAAGCGAGTCGAAGCATATCCACTCCTGAAATAGGAACTGACGTTACGCCATGACGCGGCGAATTTAGAATTTGCCGTACGTCTTGCGCTTTTTTTGCAGAGCGGCGTAACGCGAATTATGAATTTGACAGCGCGAGCAACGCCTCGAGCGCGATTTCAATCGCGGCGTCCTTGGCGCGTTCCACTTGGTCGCGGTGCGGATTGTAATCCGCCATATCGCCCGCGCTTTCGTTCGGATTGCCGTCCACGACAAAAATGCCGCCCGCGCGCACGCGATGAATCGAAGCCAAAATCAGCAGCGTCGCGAGTTCCATTTCAATGCCGACCGCGCCCGCGTCCGCCCACAGCTGATGCGGATTCGGCGTCAATTCGTGATAAAACGCCGCGTCGCTGCGCAGCACGCCCAATTGAAATTGCGCATCGCCGCGCGCGCGCGCCGCGTCGCGCAGCGCCAGCGTCACGTCCAAATCCGATACGGCGGGATATTCCGGCGGCGCCAGAACGTTCGACGTGCCGTCTTCGCGCGTCGCGCCCGTGCCAATCAGCAAACTGCCCTGCCGCATTGCGCGCAGGTACGAGCCGCACGTGCCGACGCGCAGAACCGTGCGCGCGCCGACGCTAAACAATTCATGAAAACAGATCGCCGCGCCCGCGCCGCCGATGCCGTGCGAAATCGCGGTCACGCGCAGCGTTTTGTATTCGCCGGTATAGGTATGATATTCGCGCCAGGCGCCGACTTGGCGCGCGTTCGTCAAAAATTCTGAAACGCGTCGCGCCCGCGCCGGATCGCCCACCGTCAGCACATACGGCGAAACGTCGGCGGGATCGAGCCGAATGTGCGGCGTATTGATGAATGTGTTCATGCGCCGATTATACACGCGGCGCGCCAATTTTTGGCAGTTGTCGCCATGCCATTCTCGGTTACAATAACGCTGAAAAAAAATTGACGAGGTAAATCGGATGACGGAAAATTATCGCGCGTTCAGCGCGGCAGAATTGTTGCATCATTTAGAAATCGCGGGCCGCGCGCCCGATTTGGAATTGATTCGCGCGTGCATGGAGCGGCGTAATGATTTGACGCCGGGCTTGCTCGACCTGCTCGCCGCGCCGCCCGATCAAGCTTGGGCTGACGATGATCCGCGTTGGTACGCCGCCATTCACGCGGGGCATCTGCTCATTCATTTCCGCCAAGCGCAAGCGATTCCAATTTTCATGCGTTTGCTGCGCGGTCCCAACGCCAATAATTTTATCGAGTGGTTCCAAAGCGCGCTGGCGTGCTATGGCTTGGCGCTTTTGCCCGAAGCACGCGCGCTGCTCAACGACGCGCGCGCAGACGAGAACGTTCGCATTTGCCTCCCAGAGATGCTGCACGAAGTGGCGCTTGAATTTCCTACCGAACGCGCGCAGGTCATGGGCCTTTTGCGCGAAGCGCTGCCCGCCGCCGACGCCGACGGCAAATTATTGATTCCTAAACCGCGCCCGCCAAAACCAAATATCGTATGGACTTTTATCGCGCTCGAGCTGGCGGAAATGAACGATTTTACGAGCCGTCCGCTCATCGAGACCTTGTATCGCGAAGGTTGGATGGACGACGACGTGATGGGCGATGTCAATGAGTATAAAAAGATCTTGGCGCGCGCCCGGACGCGCGCGCCGCGACCTTTTCAGATTCTCGAAACGTACGAGAAACTGCGCGCCGAAGAGCTCCAAGCGCAAGAGTGGCGCGCCAAACGCGATGAAGCGCTGCGCCAACAAGAACTGCTCAAAGCGAGCGCCGCGCTGCCGCTGACCGCGAGCCAACCGACGGACAATGCAACCGTCGCGCCGTCGCCCTATGTCGAGGACGAGAATCAAACGCTGCGCCGCGCCATACCCAAAGTCGGCCGCAACGACCCGTGTCCCTGCGGCAGCGGGCGCAAATACAAACATTGTCACGGCAAAACATAAACGACTCGCTTCCGAACGCGGCGGGAAATTTTGCGCGCGCCGCTTTTATTTTCAATCGTGCAACGTATCGAAATCAATGACGCCGCGCAATGGGATCGCGCGCTGGCGCAAATTCCCTACGCGCATGTTTTGCAAACGTGGGCGTGGGGCGAAATCAAAGCGCGGCACGGCTGGACGCCGACGCGCCTTTTGTTTGTGGAAAACGACGCGCCCGCCGCCGCCGCGCAAATTTTGCGCCGCCCGCTGCCGCGCACGCCGTTCGGCGTCTTGTACGTCCCCAAGGGCCCCGCGCTCGCGTTTGAAAACGCAGCGTTGTTTGCGCGCGTGCTGGCGGAACTCGAACGCGTCGCGCGGGCGCAGCGCGCCATTTTTATCAAGCTGGACCCCGACGTGCGCGTTCATTCCGCCGCCGCGCAAACGCTCGCCGCGCGCGCATGGCGCGTCTCTGCCGAGCAAATTCAATTTCACAATACGGTCACGCTCGACCTCACGCGCAGCGAAAACGAAATCCTCGCGGCGATGAAACCGAAATGGCGCTACAACGTTCGGCTCGCGGAAAAAAAGGGCTTGCGCGTCGAAACGGACGCGCTGGATTGGCGTCTGTTTTACGACCTGTACGTCGAGACGAGCGCGCGCGACGGTTTTTTGATCCGTCCGTTTGAATACTATCGCGACGCGTGGACGACGATGGCGGAAGCGGGACAGGCAAAATTATTTTTGGCGCGCGCGCACGCGGAAACGATTGCGGGCATTCTCTTGTTCTGGTTTGGCGAACGCGCGTGGTATTTTTACGGCGCGTCGCGCAATACGCATCGCGATTGGATGCCCAATCATCTCTTGCAGTGGCACGCGCTGCGCTGGGCGAAACAACAGGGTTGTACCGAGTATGATTTTTGGGGCGCGCCGAATGAATTGGTTGAAACGGATTCGATGTACGGCGTGTATAAATTCAAAATGGGTTTCGGCGGCGAATTTGTGGAACGCATCCCCGCGCACGATTTCGTCGTACGGCGCGCGCTGTATTGGGCATACGCGCAAGCGCGCCCCAACTATTTGGCGCGGCTGCGCGGCAAACGCGCGGCGGCGAAAATCGGCGCCCCGTCCGATTGAATCGGGCTTGAGCGCAAACAAGACATACACAATAACGCCGGCGCGTCCGGCGCGTTGGCGCGGCGTTTGTTCAAATCATCTACGAGGCGGCAAAAGTGCACACACCTGAATTTTTCCACAAACACGGCGCGGGTCATTTTCCCGGATACATGGGCATTGAAATCGTCGAGGTCGCGCCGCAACAAATCGTCGCGCGGCTTGAAATTCAAAAACATCATCTCGCGCCCAACGGCTATTTGCACGCGGCGACGGTCGTCGCGCTCGCGGATACGGCGTGCGGTTACGGTTGTCTCGTCGCCTTGCCCGAAGGCGCGAAAAATTTTACGACGGTGGAATTGAAATCCAATTTTCTGGGGACGACGCGGCAAGGCGCCATTCACTGCCAAGCCGTTCTCGTTCACGGCGGACGCACGACGCAGGTGTGGGACGCGACCGTGCGCGCGGAAAATAGTCAGCGCGTTCTCGCGCTGTTTCGCTGTACGCAAATGATTTTGTACGGCAAGGATTGAAACGCGCGCGCGCGCCGCGCGCGCCGTTCACGCCGCAACGCTCCGCTTGACAAATTCCACCGCCGCGCGCAATTTCGCTTCGACGCGCCACGGCGTCAACGCGTCCACCGCGAGCGGCGACAGTTCGTACGTGAGCGCGCCCTGATAATTGCGCGCGGCGAGCGCGCGTAAAAATTCGCGCAGCGGCAAAAGCCCCGCGCCGGGAAATTGATGCTGGCGAAAATAGCTGTGCAGCCGCGGCTGGCTGTGAATCCAATGCGGCACCGTGCGTAAATCCGACAGATGCACGTTCGCCACGCGTCCGTCAAACCATTTCAGCGCGTCGAGCAAATCCAATTCAAACGTGCCGACGTGCGCGGTGTCGAGCGTCATGGCGAGATTGTGCTTGTCCGCGAATTCGCGCAGTTCGGGCAGCGTCCGCAAAATATAGCGTTCGTCGCGTTCGGTCACGCGCGCGCTGTTTTCGACGCCGAGCGTCAACCCGCCGCCGTTGATTGCATTGCGCGTCTGCGTCACTTGCTTGACAAACGCTTGCCCCACCGCGTCGCCATACGTTCGCGCGCGCGGCGTATGCACCACCATCAATTGCGCGCCGACGCCTTCGGTTAACGCCACCGCTTTCGCCATAATCGGCGCGTACGATTCGTTAATGTCGCCCCAGCCCGGATAGCCGTACAGCGGCGGATGCACCGTCAACACGGGCAGTTGAAATTCGCGCGACAATTTTTTGATATAGTCCGCGCCGCGCCACTCCACTTCCGGGCTAATGACCAACTCGACTCCGTCAAAGCCCGCGCGTTTTGCGCGACTGAAAATCCAACGTAATGGAAAAATATACAGCGAACCGGTCGAAAGCGAAACCTTCACGCCCACTGCTCCACAAGCTGTACGCCCAATGCCGCGCTCGCCTCCAACAATTTTTGTCCCAACGCCGCGTCCGCGTGTAACGGCGCGAGCCCCATCACGCCGTCGGGATATTTTTCACGAAAACGCGTCGGGCTATCGAGTTCGCGCGACGGTATGACGGGCGCGTCGCGCGGCGCAATGCGTTCGGGATGTACGCCCGCGGGCGCGACGGCGAACAGGAACGCGGTTTCATGATTCGACGCGTGCGTGCCCTGCTGTTTGCCCAACGCCGCGTCCACCAGATTGGCGATGGCGGGTTCTTGCCACCACTGAAACGATTGGATTCGCAAAGCGGGAAATTGATTTTGCGCGAGCGTCGCCGCGCTCGCGACGACAGGCGCGTTGCCGCCGTGTCCGTTCACAATCAAGACGCGGTGAAAACCGTGCCGGTACAGCGATTGCAAAATATCTTGGAGCGCGGCGCGCAAGGTCGTCGGACTGAACGAAAGCGTTCCCGCAAATTCCAGATGTTGATGCGACATGCCATAGGCGAGCGTCGGCGCAACCAAGACTTGGGTCTGCGCGCCAATTTTTTCGGCGATGCGTTCGGCAATCAAATAATCCGCGCCGACGCCCAAATGCCGCCCGTGCTGTTCCGTCGCGCCGATGGGCAAAATCACGCGGTCGTCGCGCGTGAGATATTCGCTAATTTGTTCCCACGATTGATGAGCGAGTTGCATAAAACGTTTGAAATCGCGCCGCCGCAGTCAACCGTCCGCCGCTTGCGGTTGGCGATAGAGTTGGCGCTGCGCGATATATTCCGCCACTGCGGGCGGCACAAGCGCCGCAACGCTTTCGCCGCGCGCGACGCGCGCGCGAATGGCGCTGGCAGAGATGGCGCTTTCGGGCGCGGGAATGAAAACGACCGCGCGTTTGACGCCGGGAATTTTTTCCTCCAGCGCGTTCAAATCCACAAAATAACCGGGGCGTTTCAAGACCGCGAGTTTGCACAATTTCACGATGGCTTGCGGCAGATGCCACGTCGGAAAATTTTGCAGCGAGTCCATGCCCATCAAGAAAAAAATTTCCGTGCGCGGCGGCAAGTCGTGATGCAATTCGCGCAGCGTGTCCACCGTGTACGAGGGGCCGGCGCGTTCGGCTTCGAGCAGCGAAATCACGAACGCGGGATTGCCGCGCAGCGCGCGTTCCAACATGGCGACGCGCGTCGCGAGCGGGCTGATGTCCTCGCCCAATTTGTGCGGCGGCTGCGGCGCGGGCATGAATACAATCTGCGCGAGGCGCAATTGGCGTTGCGCCGCTTCCGCCAATTCGAGATGTCCGTAATGCGGCGGGTCAAAGGTGCCGCCGAGGATGCCGATTTTCATGCGGGGGAATTGGGCGCGGGATCGCGCGCGGCGTCATTTTCTCGCGGGCGAAAATAGAAAATGATAAACAAGCTGAGCGGCAGCGAAAGCGTGAGCGCGGCTTCGACCCACACCGGCGCGAGCGCGCGCGCCAAAAGTATCGCCGCAAAATCAATCCCCGCGTGCAGCGCAATCGCCAGCCACAACCATTTCAGCGAACCGCGCACAAAAACCTGCAAAACCAAAATGGACATGGCGATTTGAAAAAAGAGCGTGATAAAACGTTCGTACGCGCCCAACAGCGGCATCCACCATTCGAGCGCGGCGATTTGTCGGCGCGCCATTTCGATTTGCGCGAGTTGGTCGGGCGGCAGATTCATTTGCGAAAAATTCGTCGTACTGATGACGATCACGTTCACCAAACCCAATAACGCCAAACCGCCGACCAGCAGCATGGATTCCAAACCGCCATGCCCCGCGCCGTACATCAAACCCTTTGCCCACGTAAAATCTTTTTTGACGAGCCAGCGATAACCGAGCCAGCGCCCGCCCTCTTCAAAAATTCCGGCGGTGAGCGCCAAGACCGCGAACCAAAAATACAAAAACGTTTGCGAACCTTGCAATGGTTCGCGCAGTAAAAATTGCGCGCCCTGCGTCAAGGGAATGCGAATCAAAATTTGCGTCACAAAAAAAACGAGCGCGCCAAACCAAAAGAAACGCCACGCCACGCGCAAACGCCGCCAAATCACAAACGCGACAAGCAGCGGAAATAAAATATCAAAGGCGACGGCAGCGCCGTACGCGCCAAGCAATGCGAAATTCATACGTCACACAATCCCTTCGCCCCACTCGACTTCGACGTCGCCGATGCGCACGTAATCGCCTTCTTGAATTCCCGCCGCGCGCAGCGCATCGTTGACGCCCAGCGCTTGCAAAACGCGATGCGTGCGTTGGACGCCTTCCTCTTGGTCCCAATTCGTCATTTGCGCGACGCGTTCCACTTTGACGCCGCGCACGCGAAAAATCTGTACGTCGTCGGTTTGGGCTTCTCGTTCCACCGTGAACGCGTCCTCGTTGGGCGCGGGGCGAAACACCGGCATCGTTTCCGTGAGCGGCGCTTTTTCCTCCGGCGGCAGCGCGTCGAGAATCGCCAGCGCGCCGCGCAGCAATTCTTGAACGCCCTCGCCCGTCGCCGCCGAAATCGGAATGACCTGTACCGCGCGCTGCGCCAATTTGGTTTTTAATTTTTTGAAATGCATTTGCGCGTCGGGCAAATCCATTTTGTTAAAACCGACGATTTGCGGTTTCTGTCCGAGCGCGGGATTGTACTGCGTCAGTTCCGCGTTGATGGCGTCAAAATCGTCCAACGGTTTTTCCGCCGCGCCGTCGAGCAGATGAATCAAAACGCGCGTGCGTTCGATGTGTTTGAGAAAGCGGTCGCCCAAGCCCGCGCCTTCGTGCGCGCCTTCGATGAGTCCGGGAATGTCCGCCAGCACGACGCTGCGCGCGTCAATGTCCGCGACGCCGAGATTGGGAATCAAGGTCGTGAACGGATAATCCGCGATTTTTGGACGCGCCGCCGTCACCGCCGCGAGGAACGTGGATTTGCCCGCGTTCGGTTTGCCGATGACGCCAATGTCGGCGATGAGTTTCAATTCCAAAAACAAACGGCGCGCCTGACCCGTTTCGCCCTTTTCGGCAAAGCGCGGCGCGCGATTCGTGGACGACGTGAACGCGGCGTTGCCGCGCCCGCCGCGCCCGCCGCGCGCGACCAGCAGCTCTTGTTTTGCATCGAGCAGGTCCGCGAGAAATTCGCCCGTATCGGCATCGCGCACCACCGTGCCGGGCGGAACGGCAATGTATTCGTCCGCGCCGTACGCGCCGTTTTGGTCTTTGCCGCTGCCGTTCTTGCCTTTTTGCGCTTTGAAATGTTTTTTGTGACGAAACGGCAAAAGCGTGTTGAGCCGTTTGTCCGCGCGCAAATAGACATCGCCGCCGCGCCCGCCGCTGCCGCCGTTCGGACCGCCGTGCGGCACATACGCTTCGCGGCGAAACGACACCGCGCCGTTGCCGCCGTCGCCGGCGTTCACGTTGATGCTTACTTGGTCAAATAAAAATTCGTTGCCGCGTTCGGGCATGTGGAATCATCCTCAAATTGAATTCGACGCCGCAATCCGGCGTCGAATTCAATCCGTTGCCAAGCGCAAATTACTCGGGCGCTTGAATGTCAAGCGCGAGGTCGTATTCGTACGTTACCAGCGTGCGGTCGGTTTTGCCGGGCGTGGTCAGCGATTCGCTTTCCGATTCGCCCTTGTACACGCGTCCATCCAACGCGCCAATCCATATTTTGCCCGTGCCTAGATTCTGGGTTCCGCCCATATCCACTTTTGTTTTGTAGGTATAGACAAACGCTGGTTTGCCGTCCACCAAATCGGGGCCAACGAATTGAACGGAATCAATTTGAATGGCTTGGAGCGATTCTTCGACGGCGGACGATTCAAACAGTCCAAACAGCATATCTGCCATTTGCGCGCCTTGATTTTCCCACTTGTCGCCGACTTGTCTCCACATGCCTTTGCCTTTGACGGCAATTTGTACCGTGCCGTCGGGCTGCGCAATCCGCATCCGATCGGGTTTCACAAATTCCAATAAAAGCGTTTGTTCCTCGCCGCTCGCGGGCTGCAAAACGGTTTTCGCGCGCACGCTGTTGGCGTTGAAAACGTTCAGCATGGCTTTTTTGACGATATCCAACGGCGCGCCTTCGGGCGGCTTGATATCGCCGCTGCCCGGCGCGTTCGTCGGCGCAGGCGCGTTCGTCGGCGCAGCTGCGTTATTTAACGTTGGCGCTGCCGGCGCGACAGTCGGCGCGTTCGTCGGCGCGGGCGCATTGCCGCCACAAGCCGCCATTCCAAGCGCCAAGATTACAATTCCAAACAGTACGAGACGTTTCATTCTGCTCCTTGTTTCAAAATTTTACGCAAACATTATAACCGCGGCGTGTGAGCGCGCCAATTTTTATCGGCGCTTGCGCTTCGCGCGCTGAAAAGCATTTGTATTATAATCACGCTATTTTCAAACGAGTTACTCATGAACCGTTGGCTCACCCACAGCCAATGAAAATGTGAGAGCGGTAGGACAAATTTCAAAGCGGTAGGACAGAATTTATTGCGAACAACGTTCGCCATTTGTCGTACATTTTCAAACGAGGCGTACAAGATGCGAATAAAATTCATTTTTCTAACCAGCGTTGCGATTTTTTTGTTTGCATGCGCGCCCGCGCCAAATAACGCAACGCCGACTCACATCGCGCAACCGCCCGCGCCAAATAACGCCGCGCCGACCTCCACCGCGCAATCGCCCGCGCCAACCCGCGCGCTGCCTACCGCCACCGCCGTATCGCTCGGCGATGATGTATTGGCGCTTTATCGCAAGACGGGCGGCATCATGGGAATCAGCGAAACGCTTGTGGTGCATCAAGGCGGTTTGTTGGAATGGACGGCGCGCGGGGGCGCGACCAAAACGCTCCAAATGGATTCGGCGGCGATTCAACCGCTGCGGCGCATGTTGGAGCAAAACGATTTTGGCGCGCTCGATCCTTTGTATCAAGCGCTGGGCGCGGATTTATTCACCTACACGATCTCGGCGCGCGATGCAAACGGCAAGGTCAAAACCGTTACCACGATGGACAACGCCCAAGCGCCCGCGTATCTGGGGCTATTGCTTGCGACGCTCGAACAGCTGCGCGTCAGCGCGGCGCAAGCCAAGTGACGAGCGCGATTGGCGCTATTCGGGGCGCGACCCAAGTTTGAACGGCGCGCTCGAGACATTCGCTTGCGAAAAAAAACACAAAGAATTTGACGTTAAATGCGGTTACAGATATGATTTACGCAATGTGAGAATATCGTCACAAACGGCTTGCAACCTTTCCCCCAACGCGCACGGTCGCTGCGCTATTTGATTCTTGCGAGGATTGAATGTCTCACACAAACCACCACGTACCCACCATCGTTATTGGCAGGTTACCGCTTTATTTGCGCGCCTTGACGCAGCTCGCCGTCGAAGGGCAACGCGTAACCTCGTCGCAAGAATTATCGGACAAACTCGGTTTTTCGTCCGCGCAGATTCGCAAAGACCTTTCGTACTTTGGCGAATTTGGCAAACAAGGCACGGGTTACGAAATCGAATTTTTGGAAAAGGCGCTGCGCGAAATTCTCCAAGTGGATCATGTGTGGGACATGGCGCTCGTCGGCGCGGGCGATTTGGGCCGCGCGCTCGCAAATTACAACGGCTTTGAAGCGCGCGGTTTTCGCATCACGGCGATTTTTGACGCGCATCCCGCCAAAATCGGAACCACGATTGGCAATTGGCGCGTGCGGCCGATGGACACGCTGCGCGAGACCGTGTACGCGCAAAAAATTCATTTGGCGATTATTGCGGTGCCTGCGGCAGCAGCCCAAGCCGTCGCCGATGAATTGGTTCAGGGCGGCGTGCGCGCGATTTTGAATTACGCCCCCACCACGCTGAGCGTTCCCTCCCAAGTCAAAGTGTTTCACATTGACCCCGTCGCCGGTTTGCAGAGCATGACGTATTATCTGTAACGCGGCGCGCGCCGTGTTGCCAGCAAGCGCTGTCAGAATAAAAGAACCGCCGGGTGAAATTCACTCGGCGGTTTTATTTGATGGAATAGTCGTGATTTTCTGCAAGGTCTTGTACATCCGAACTGCCCAAGCCAATGATGTCGAAAAGAGGATCCTCTGCCATTGGAACTTGGCAAGGACGCGATCAACTCCTTTGCGTACGAGTTCTGCAATTGCAACGTTTTGCTTTAAAGCCATTGCGCGCAGCGCCGAATTTCGGGCGAATCGTAATTCGTTGCGAACAAAGTTCGCAGCAACGAAAACACGAAACGTGCCTTTGCACGTTAATCTGCGTAGGCAGACTTGGGAATTTGTGGCGATGAATTTCATCGCACGCGATATTCTAATCGCTTGTCAATCCCGCCCCCAGAATGAAATGCACCCCTGCGCGCGCGTCTTTTTTTCCTTTGACCCGCCCCAACGCGTATGTTAGAATCATTTTCATCCTCGTTTAACCTATTTCCGGTATTCTAAAGCTTGAATCTTTCCATGAGCAATCAACAACTCACCGGACGCCGCGCCGCCGCGCGCGATCTCTTTCAAGCCGCGCGCGAACAGGAACGCGCCCGCGAACAGCCGCTCGCCGCGCGCATGCGTCCGCGCACGCTCGACGAGTTCACCGGCCAAAAAGACATTCTTGGGCCCGGCAAACTCTTGCGCCGCGCGATTGAAAGCGACCGCTTGTTTTCGTCCATCCTTTTGTGGGGTCCGCCCGGCGTCGGCAAAACGTCGCTCTCTGCCATCATCGCCAATCGCACCGCGTCGCATTTCGAGACCTTGAGCGCGGTTCTCGCGGGCGTCGCCGATATTCGGCGCGTGGTGGACCAAGCGCGCGAGCGTTTCAATTTGTACAGTCAGCGCACGATTTTGCTCGTGGATGAAATTCATCGTTTCAACAAAGCGCAGCAAGACGCGCTGCTGCCCCACGTCGAAAACGGTACGATTATTTTAATCGGCGCGACGACCGAGAATCCATACTTTGAAGTCAACAGCGCGCTGCTCTCGCGCTCGCGCGTGTTTCAATTCAAACCGTTGACGACGGACGCGACGCTGACCTTGCTGCGCCGCGCGTTACAAGACGTCGAACGCGGGTACGGCGCGCGCCGCGTCGAAATCGCCGCCGACGCGCTCGCGCATCTGGCGGAGGTCGCGGGCGGCGACGCGCGCAGCGCGCTCAACGCGCTTGAACTCGCGGTCGAATCCACCGCGCCCGACGCCGACGGCGTGACGCGTCTCACTTTGGAAACGGCGCAGGAATCCATTCAGCGCCGCGTTTTGCGCTACGACAAGTCGTCGGATGAACATTACGATACCGTCAGCGCGTTCATCAAAAGTATGCGCGGCAGCGATCCCGACGCGGCGTTATACTATTTGGCGAAAATGTTGTACGCGGGCGAAGACCCTGAATTTATCGCGCGGCGCATGATTATTTTCGCGTCCGAAGATATTGGCAATGCCGCGCCGCTCGCGCTGGTCGTCGCCGTGAACGCGATGCAGGCGTTACAATTCGTCGGTTTGCCCGAAGCGCAATTGAATCTCGCGCAATGCGCGATTTATCTCGCGTGCGCGCCCAAATCCAATTCGACGCTCGGCATCGGCGCGGCGTTGGCGGACGTGGAACGCTTGGGCAATCTGGAGATTCCCAATCACCTGAAAGATTCGTCGCGCGATGCCAAAACGCTGGGTCACGGCAAGGGCTATAAATATCCGCACGATTTCGCCAATCATTTCGTCGTGCAGCAGTATTTACCCGACGGCGTGCGCGATAAAATTTATTACCAGCCCGGCGCGTTGGGCGACGAAGTACGCATTGCCGAACGCCTGCGCGCGTGGCGCGCGCAAATGGGCAAAGGAACGCCCGAAACGCATGAATGAAATTTTTGCCATCGGACATTCGACGCGTCCGTTCGAAGATTTTGTAAAATTATTGCACGCGCACGACGTTCAAATCCTCGCCGATATTCGCACCGTTCCAAAATCGCTGCATAATCCGCAATACGCGCAAGCCAATCTCGAATCCGCGCTCGCGCGCGAAAACATCCGCTACGTACATTTGAAACGTTTGGGCGGCTTGCGCCGCGCCAAGCCCGATTCCATCAATTTGGGTTGGGAGAACGCCAGTTTTCGCGGCTACGCGGACTATATGCAAACGCCCGAATTTGAAGCGGGTTTGGACGAGCTTATCGCGTTGGCGCAAGAGGGTCGCGTGGCAATGATGTGCGCCGAAGGCAATCCCTTTCGCTGTCACCGCCAATTGGTCGCGGACGCCCTGACCGCGCGCGGGATTCCGGTCTATCACATTATCAGCCGCAAAACTGCGCGCAAACACGAATTGAACCCGCGCGCGGCGGTCGTCAATCAGCGCGTCACGTATCCCGCGCCCGCGCCAGCGTGAGCGAACAAAATGCACGCGGCGAACGTCTAGGTTTCGGTCGGTTGCATCCGCAAATTATTCCGATCCACCATAAACGCTTGGCGCGACGATACAAACGGTTTGGGAAATCAAATTTGTTTTCCGTAAAATTATGCCGTGAAATGTCAAGCGCCTTTGGGTGAAATGGAATAGAGGGAATGTATGATAGAGCGACAAGCGCGCCTCCAAGCCGTCTCGGATTTTCTGCGCGAACAACTTTTTTACCCGGTCTTGATGTCGAGTTTGCTCGGCGTCGCGTTCTTTGCCGTGCACGCGCTGTGGAGCGATTCGTTCTCGCACAAATTTTTGATGTGGAATCTCTTTCTGGCATGGATTCCGTACTTGTGCGCGCTAGCGATGGCGGCGCTGCACGAACGCCGCGCGCGGGCATGGCAGTACGCGCTTCCCGCGCTGGCGTGGCTTTTGTTTTTTCCGAACGCCGCCTATCTCGTGACCGATTTGGTCAATCTCTATGAACATCCGCCCGTGCCGTACTGGTACGACATTGTATTTTTTGCCACGCTCGCGTGGACCGGTTTGCTGCTCGCCGTCGCGTCGCTCTTGATTGTGCAGCGCATGGTCAAAAGCGCGTGGGGCGCGTTTTGGAGTTGGGCGGTCGTTTTGATTGTCATCGGTTTGAACAGCGTCGGCATTTATCTGGGCCGCTTCATGCGCTGGAACAGTTGGGACATTTTGACCGACCCGCTGCAAATTTTGCGCGACGCGGCAATGCCGTTTTTACATCCGTTGGCGTATCGTCAATCCGTCGCGGTCATGATTGTGTTTAGCGCGCTGCTTTTTGTGTGCTACGTGAGCATTCTGTCGTTTGCCGTGCGCGGCGCGCAAAATGAAAACGGCGCGCGCGCGCAGCGTACGCAAGAATGAATTCGCTTGCGCCGCGCCGCCGCCGCGCGCCGCGTCCCGACGCGCGTCCGGCGCTCCTCTGGTTCACGCTGACAATCATTTTGTTGAGCGCGCTCGGCTTGGGCGCCTTGCTCGTGCGCGCCGTTTCCGGCGAATGGCTGGAATTGAAAATGGAGCGCGCGCGCGTGCGCGTCCTCGAAGCGCTGCCGAAACCGCCCGCGCCCGACCACGTTCCAACGCCCTTGCTCGCCCTGACGAACGACGCGCGTCCGACCATCGTTTGGCGCGCGCACACCGCGACGGACGCGCCTGCGTTCACGCCCGCGCCGACCGCCATCGCGCCCGCCGCAAACGCGACGACGGCCGCGCCAACCCAAGCAAGCGTCATTCCGCCGACTTTGCCTTCCGTTACGCCCACGCCCGCGCCGACTCGAACGCTTCAAGATTCAGTTCAACTTGGCGGCGTCACGCACGAAGCGCAGCGTTTCAACAATTGCGGGCCCACGACGCTGCGAATGTATTTTTCATACTTTGGGTATCGGCAAGATACCCAAGTGCAAATCGCCAATGTCCTCAAACCCAACAAAGACGACCGCAACGTGAGCCCCGATGAATTGGTGGGTTACGCGCGCGCGAAAGGATTCCGCGCGCAAACGCGCGTGAACGGCGACATTCATAAACTGAAAGCGTTTTTGTCCAGCGGCCTGCCGGTGATGATTGAAGAAGGATACGATCCCGAACGCGCGCATCAAGGTTGGATGGGACACTATTTGCTGCTCACCGGTTACGATGAGAACGGCGTCACCGCGCAAGATTCGTACAATGGGCCAAATCAAGTCGTGACGTGGCAAGCTTTGGACGAGCGCTGGCGCGATTTCAATCGCACGTATCTCGTCGTGTACACGGACGCATACGCGGGCGCGGTAGAATCCATCATCGGCGAAGATTTGGACGACGCGACCATGTACGCCAAAGCGGCGCAGCGCGCGCAGGACGAATGGAACGCGCAGCCCGCCGACGCGTTCGCCGCGTTCAATCTCGGTTCGTCGCTCGTCGGTTTGGGCGAATACGAAGCGGCGGCGGCGGCGTTCGACCAAGCGCGCGTGTTAAAATTGCCGTGGCGCATGTTGTGGTATCAATTTGGAGCTTTTGAGGCGTACGATCAGGTCGGACGTTACGACGAAGTGATTGCGCTCGCGGACGCGACATTGAAACCGACGGGCGATTTGGAAGAATCGTACTATTATAAAGGGCGCGCGCTGGAAAAATTGGGACGGCTGGCCGAGGCGCGCGCGGCATTTGAACGCGCGCTCCAGTACAACGCCAACTATGACGCAGCGCGTCACGCGCTGGATGCGCTCGGCAAGCCCTGACGCAGGACGCCGCAATTCTGAACGCAGCGACGCCCAGCGAAACGCGGAAACGCCAAGTTAGAAAATCCGCGTTCATCCGCGTTTCGCCGCGTCCGATAAATTCTAGCTGCGGCTGAATGTCACGCTGCGCAATTGTAATGGAACAAACCGAAACGCTTGCGCCCAATTCACAAACGCTGCCCTGGTGGCGGCGTTTGCTTGCTTCATCCTTGTTATCCGAACGCGCGTTGACGCTTTCGGCAATCGTCGTCGCGCTGGGTTTTCTCACGAGCAAAATTTTGGGCTTGGCGCGCGAGATATTGATTGCCCGCGCTTTTGGCACGAGCGCGGCATTGGACGCGTTCCGCGCCGCCAACACTTTTTCGGACATGCTCGATTCGGTGGTCGCGGGCGCGACGATTACGGCGGTGTTTATTCCCGTCTTTAGCATGTCGCTCGCGCGCGACCAAGCCGCGCGGCGCGAGGGTTGGAAATTTGCCAGCGCGGTGTTGAACGACATGTTTTTGTTAATGACGGGCGTCGTCGCGCTCGGCATTATTTTTGCGCCGCAGTTGATTGAATTTTTTATCGCGCCCGGATTCGACCCCGCGCAGCGAGAGCTGGCGGTGGAATTGATGCGCATCGTTTTGCTCGCGGCGATCGTGTTTGCGGTGGGCGGCACCATGACCGGCGTCTTGCACGCGCACAATCGGTTCGCGCTCGCGGCGCTGGCGGGCCCCCTGCACAATCTCGGCATCATCGGCGCGATTTTTTTTCTCGTGCCGACGATGGGCATTTACGGTTTGGCATGGGGCATTGTGATTGGCAGTTTGTTGTATCTGGCAATTCAAATTCCCGGACTGATTCGCAGCGGCATGATTTGGTTTCCCGTCGTCGGGCGCGGTCAAAAGAGCATGAACGAAATGCTGCATCTTTTACCCTACCGCATTGTGACGACGAACGTCGGCAGCGTGACGCGTTTAGCGATGAATAATTTCGCGTCGTTTCTCGGCACGGGCAGCATCAGCGCGTTGAGTTACGCGTACATGCTGTGGCAATTTCCCGAAACGCTGGTCGGCACGGCGATTGCCATCGCGGTCTTTCCGCGTTTGTCGCAGCGCGTCGCGGCGCAGGACGCCAAAGGATTTCGGCGGTTATTTCACATTACGCTCGTCACGATTCTCGCGCTCGCCGTTCCGTCCGCCCTCGTCGCGTTTGTGTTTTCACGGCAAATCGTTGCGCTGGTCCTGGAACGCGGCGCGTTCGACGCGGAATCCACCGCGCTGGTCGCGCCGGTCCTCGCGTATTTTGCGTTGGCGATTGTGGGCGAAGCGGTTTTGGAATTGACCGCGCGCACATTTTACGCGCAGCACGATTCGCGGACGCCGATGTTTGTGACGCTGGGCGCGATGGCGCTGCGCCTCGCGCTCATGTTTTGGTGGCGCGACGTTTTTGGCGCGGCGGGTTTGGCGTTGGCGTACGCCGTCGCGGTGTGCGTTGAAGCAAGCGCGCTGTACATCTTGGCGCGCCGCCGATTTTTGCGGGATTGACGCGCGCGCGAAAAAATTTCCGATTGATGATTTCCGATTTCTGATTTATTATTGACGCAAGCAAAACTGAAATCGCAAATCCAAGGTTTGAAACTCTCAAGGAGGACAATGATGTCTAACGCCCCGGACCGAAACATTGGCTTGGAACTCGTGCGCGTGACCGAATCCGCCGCGCTGGCTGCCGCGCCGTGGATGGGACGCAACAAAAAGAATGACGCGGACAAAGCCGCGGTGGACGCCATGCGGCTGATGCTCAACACCATCGAGATGGACGGCGTGATTGTGATTGGCGAAGGCGAAAAAGACAAAGCGCCGATGTTGTTTAACGGCGAACGTCTCGGCAATTACGACAGCGGGCGCGCGGTGCCCAAATGCGATTTGGCGGTGGACCCGATTGACGGCACGCGCCCGCTCGCGTTGGGTCTGCCGAACGCGCTGGCGGTGGTGGCGCTGGCAGAACGCGGCTCGATGTTTTTTCCCGGACCGATTGTGTACATGGACAAATTGGCGGTGGGGCCCGACGCGGCAGGCGTGATTGATTTGAACGCGCCGGTCGCGGACAATCTCTATGCGATTGCGCGCGCCAAAGGCAAGAGCGTCACCGAATTGGCGGTCGTGGTTTTGGACCGGCCGCGCCACGAACAATTGATTGCGGAAATTCGCGCGACGGGTTCGCGTTTGAAATTGATTTCCGACGGCGACGTTGCCCCAAGCATCGCCGCTTGTCTGCCCGATACCGGCGTGGATGTGGTGATGGGCGCGGGCGGCGCGCCCGAAGGCGTAGTGACCGCCGCCGCGCTCAAATGCTTGCACGGCGAAATTCAAGCGCGTCTGTATCCGCGCGATGAAAAAGAAAAACAGCACGCCGAAGCGCTCGGTTACGACACCAACAAAGTGTTCAGCAGCGCGGACTTGGTCAAGAGCGACAACGTTTTCTTTGCGGCGACGGGCATCACCGGCGGCGAATTATTGCGCGGCGTACAGTATTTTTCCGGCGGCGCGACGACGGAATCGTTGGCGATGCGCTCCAAAAGCGGCACCATGCGGCGGATTCACGCAACGCATCGCGCGGAAAAACTCGCCCAGATTTTGCACGAACAGCGCGAACGTATGGCGGAACGCGAAAAACAGGGCTAAAAAATTTGCCGAACCCCAAGGGTTCGGCAAATCATTTTATAGAGAGACCTGACGGGTTTTTAAAAACTGTCAGGGCTGGCGTTGTCTCTGCATTTCGCTTGGTTTTTCCGCGCCAAAAACTGTGATGGACTGCGTAGGCAAAAAATGCCGCAGCATTGCGCTGCGGCATTTGCGCAATCGTCTGTCAAAATTCGCAAGCCCGGCGGTCACACCTGTACCATACTCTTGCGAACGAGTTCGAGTTGTTCCACCGCGCGGCCCGCGCCGATGGCGACGCACGCAATCGGATTTTCGGCGGGATAGCACGGCACGCCGGTTTCGCGCGTCAGATAGCGGTCCAGATTACGCAGCAGCGCGCCGCCGCCGGTCAAGACCATGCCGCGGTCAATAATATCTGCCGCGAGTTCCGGCGGCGTTTTTTCCAACACCGCGCGCGTCACGCCGGCGATTGCCGTGAGCGGCTCTGAAATCGCGTCGGTGATTTCGCCCGCGCCCACGCGAATCGTGCGCGGCAAACCGGCGACTTGGTCGCGCCCGCGCACTTCCATCTGCACATCCTCTTCGAGCGGCAGCGCCGAGCCGATTTGAATTTTAATGTCTTCGGCGGTCTGTTCGCCAATCATCAAATTGTACTTTTTACGCACATAGTTCGTGACGGCTTCGTCAATTTTCAGACCCGCCACGCGCACCGACGACGAAACGACGATGCCGTTCACCGAAATCACCGCCGCTTCCGCCGTGCCGCCGCCAATGTCAATGACCATATTGCCGGTCGGCGTATGCACGGGCAGCCCCGCGCCGATTGCCGCCGCGAGCGGTTCGGGAATCAAATGCGCGATGCGTCCGCCCGCCGCGATGGCGGCGTCATGCACCGCGCGCGATTCGACGGTAGTCACGCCGACGGGGACAGAGATGGCGATTTCAGGTTTCACGCCGACGGACATTTGAAAGCGCCCGCATACTTTTTGGATAAAATAGCGGAGCATCGCTTCCGTGACCATGTAATCGGCGATAACGCCATCGCGCATCGGACGCATCACCTGGATATTTTCCGGCGCGCGGCCCAGCATCGCTTTGGCTTCTTCGCCCAGCGCGACGATTTTGTTGTCAATGGGGGAAACGGCGACCAGCGAAGGTTCTTGCAGCACAATGCCGCGCCCGCGTACATACACGAGCACGTTCATGGTGCCGAGGTCAATGCCGATTTGGCGAACAAAAACTGACACGGTTGATGTGATAGTGAGTTAGTGCGATAGTAGGTTAGGGCAAGTTAATGCGCTATCGAACTATTGCGCTATTGCACTATTCCTGCGTTCCGCTCCGCCGTCTGCGCGCGACCTTCAAGCGCAGTTCCGCGCGGCGAATGGATTGCTCGATGAGCGCGGCTTGCGCGACATCAATGCCGCTTTGTTGTTTTTGCGCCATCAAATCTTGCGCGCGTTTGCGCGCCGCTTCCGCGCGCTGCTCGTCAATTTCGTCCGCGCTTTCGGCGACGTCGGCGAGCACAATAATTTTGTCGGGGCGCACTTCCATGAAACCGCCGCCGATGGCGAACGAGTGCGTGGTATTGCCTTGACGATAATGCAATTCGCCAATCGAGAGCGCGGTGAGCAGCGGCTCGTGCTTGGGCAAAATGCCCAACACGCCGTCAATGCCGGGCGCGCTGACATAATCCACTTGCTCGCTCACGATCACGCGTTCGATGGTGACGATATCGAGATGAATGCTCATTCAGGTAGTCCGGTAGAAAGGTAGACAGGGAACAGGCAGACCATTCATTATCTATCTGCCTGTTTCCTTGTTTGCCTGTCTATTTGCTTTCGGCTTCCTTTTTCAAATCCGCCTCGAACGCTTCGCGCACTTCGTCAATGCCGCCGCGCATATAGAAATACGTTTCGCCCACGTCGTCCATTTTGCCGTCGAGAATCATGCGGAAACCGCGCACGGTTTCGGCGATCGGCACGTATTTGCCCGCGCGCCCGGTAAATTGTTCCGCCACGCGCATCGGCTGCGACAAGAACCGTTCAATCTTGCGCGCGCGCGCCACCGTCAATTTATCGTCTTCGCTCAATTCTTCGACGCCGAGAATGGCGATAATATCTTGCAAATCTTTGTAGCGTTGGAGGACGCGCTGCACTTCGCGCGCGGTGCGATAATGTTCTTCGCCGACGATGAGCGGGTCGAGAATGCGCGAGGTGGACGCGAGCGGGTCCACGGCGGGGAACAGCGCTTTTTCCGCAATCGAGCGTTCGAGCGAAATCGTCGCGTCGAGGTGGGCAAACGTCGCCACCGGGGCGGGGTCCGAATAGTCGTCCGCCGGCACGTAAATCGCTTGCATCGAAGTAATCGAGCCGCGTTTGGTCGAGGTGATGCGTTCTTGCAATTCGCCCATTTCTTGCGCCAGCGTCGGTTGATAACCGACCGCGCTCGGCATACGTCCGAGCAGCGCCGACACTTCCGAGCCGCTCATGACGAAACGGAAAATATTGTCAATGAACAACAACACGTCGCGCCCTTCGTCGCGGAAATATTCCGCCATCGTCAAGCCCGTCAAGGCGACGCGCAAGCGCACGCCCGGCGGTTCGTTCATTTGACCGAACACCATGACGACGTTATTGATGACGCCCGACTCTTTCATTTCGAGCCAGAGGTCGTTGCCTTCGCGCGAGCGCTCGCCCACGCCGCAAAACACCGAGAAACCGGAATGTTCGGTGGCGACCGAGCGAATAAGCTCTTGAATGATAACGGTCTTGCCGACGCCCGCGCCGCCGAATACGCCGATTTTGCCGCCTTTGGTGAACGGCGCGATGAGGTCAACGACTTTCATGCCCGTTTCAAAAAATTGCGGCGTCGTCACCTGATCTTCGAACGTAGGCGCGTGGCGATGAATCGGCATGTATTGTTCCGCTTGAACGGGTTCGCCGTAATCAATCGTTTTGCCAATCACGTCAAAAATGCGGCCCAGCGTAATGGGCCCCACCGGCACGGCAATGGGCGAACCGGTATCGCGCGCTTCCATGCCGCGGCGAATGCCGTCGGTAGTATCCATGACGACGCAGCGCACACGGTCGCCGCCCAATTGCTGCTGCACTTCGGCGATGACGGTTGTGCCGGCGCGGTCAATTTCGACCGAGTTGTAAATTTCGGGTTGTTGTTCCGGCGGAAATTCAATGTCCACCACTGCGCCCGTTACTTGGACGACGCGTCCAACGTTTCCTTTTGCCATAATAGTTGTTAGGGGTTAGTGATTAGTTATTGGTTTCGAGTTGCCGCCCGGCGCCGCCGCGCAGCCAATGACTAATGACTAAGCGCAAATACCTCACTTTGCCTGTCGCAGCGCTTCCGCGCCGCCGACGATGTCGAGAATTTCTTTGGTAATGGACGCTTGGCGCACCTTGTTGCGCAAGAGCGTCAACCCTTCAATCAATTCTTTGGCGTTATCCGTCGCGTTCCGCATGGCGACCATCCGCGCGGCTTGTTCCGAAGCGATTGCTTCGAGCAGCGCCTGATAGATTTGCACTTCGACGAAACGCGGCAGCACTTGGTCCAAAATTTGTTCCGCGTTCGGTTCGTACAAATACACTTGCGGCGGGCCCTTGCGGTCAATTTCGGCTTGTTCGATGGGCAGTACGCGGCGAATACTCGGCGTCTGCTTTAACACGTTCACAAAATCGGTGTAGGCAATGTACACCTCGTCTGCATTGCCCTGCAAAAATTCATCCCGCGCCGCGCGCGCCAACGCGCTCACTTGCAAAATATCGGGACGCGTGCCCATGTCCGAAAAATCCGCGACGACGTGTTTGCCGAAACGGCGCATCAAATCGCGTCCGCGTTTGCCGACGGTGATGAGGCGAACGTTTTTGTGCGCTTGTTCGAACGGTTTGATGAAATCAAGCGTTTTGCGAATAACGTTGACGTTGTATGCGCCAGCCAAACCGCGGTCGGCGGTGAACAGAACGACCGCGATAGCTTGGACGGCGGCGCGTTCTTCCAAAAGCGGATGCAGCATTTTACTGCGTCCCGGTTCGGTGGCGACGTACTGCATCACTTCGCGCGCCTTTTCGGAATAGTTGCGGCTGGCGAGCGTTGCCTGCTGTGCGCGGCGCATTTCCGCCGCCGCAATCATTTCCATCGCGCGCGTGACTTGGGAGATATTTTTAACGCTGCGAATGCGTTGCCGAATTTGACGTAAGGTAGCCATTCAACAATGTGCGATGCGTAATGCAAAATGCGCCGTTCAGGTGTCGTTCCGGGCGCATTGTTCATGCCGCATTTTTTATGGATTCAATAAACGGAATTCGCCGGTCGCGCTGGGCGGACTGAGCGGAATCAAAGCGCCGTCTTGCTGCAACACTGCCTGCACGTTCCAGCGCACGAGATATTCTTGGCTGGAAATATTGCCAGCCAACGCGTCGGCGGTTGCAATCAAGCCGTCATAATTGGGCGCGGGCGGACGACGATTGACGACAAATAAAAGCGGACCGCCCTGAACCGTCGAATTGCACGATTCTTGGACCAGATATTTTTCTTGGCCGTAATGATCTTGCTGCGGGTCAACCAGACTCTGAATTTGCAGCGTCAGTAAATAACATTCGTTGGGACCCAAATCGCCGACCGGTTCCCACACAAAGCGAAAATCGTCGCGCCGCGCGGTAAAGGTCGCGCCGTTCGCCGGCTCTTTTAACTGCGGCGCCTCGAACTTGAGCGCGATTTCCGTTGCGGTAGCGGTAGCGGTGGGTTGACGCGTAACCGGCGCGCGCGTCAGCGTCGCCGTCGGCGCGGGCGTGGTGGGCAGCGGCGTATTGGTCGGCGGCAGCGGCGTAATGGTGGGCGCGGCGGTCGGCGTCGGCGGCAGCGCGGTATTGGTCGGCGCTTGCGTCGGCGGCGGAATTTCGGTTGGCAGGGCGGTTGGCGGAGTCACAACGGTTGGCGCGGGCGTCGGCGTACTGGCGCAACCTGCAAACGCAAAAATCGCTGCGATGAGAAAAAGTTTTGCTTTCATATTAGGGTTGAAATTCAAACTCCCAGACGGCGCTATTAGGGCTCAACGGTTCCGTATTGTAATGCACCCCGTCTGCCGCGCGTCCCCGGTTTTTTACAACGCGCGCTTGCCATGTCATTTTCAGCGTTTTGGTTTCGGGCGCGAGCGCGAGCGTTTGCGCCAGCATCGTGCCATAGTTGGGCGAATTCGTAAATTTGCCGCGATACAAAACAAATGACAACGCTTTGCCTGCGGGTCCCGGGTCGCCGCAGTTTTCTATATCCACAAAATCGTCGCCGCGATTGCCCCCGGCGAGATTCGGGACCGCCATTTCAATGTGCAGTAAATAACATTCGTCCGGCGCAAGTTTGCCTACGGACGCGTACGTGAACTTGATGTCGTTGCCGTCCTTGAACACGGTCGGCGCTTGTGGCTCGATCAAGACCGGCGCAGTCAGACGCGTCGGCGGCTGCGCCTTGATAGTTGTCTGCTGCGTCGCGGTCGGTTCAGCCGTTAAGGTGGGCGCGGCGGTCGCCACTGCAACGGGTACGGTAGGGAGCAAGGTGGGCAGCGGGACGATGGTCGCTAAATTTGATATTTCAGCTGTTGGCGGCGGAACCGGCGTCGCCGATTGTCCCGCGCACGCGGTCGCCAAAACCAATGCCGCGAAAATAACCCATCGTTTCATGCGCTCGTACGTGCCTGTCTCCCCCTAACGGAAAAAAGTATTTTGCAGCGCCGCGCTTGCCGGACTGAGCGCTTGGACTTGCGGATGCACCGGGTCGGCGTCATTGAGCATTTTCACCACGCTGACCGACCAATTCATTACATATTCGGGCGTGGGCGGAATCACGCTGTCCGCCGAAACCAGCAGCGTGCCGTAATTCGGCTCGTTGCGAAACCGCGCCGGTTTGACGTCAAAACGCAGCGCGCTGCCCGCCGCCGACTGGTCGCCGCACAAGCCAACCCAATAATCGCCTACGCCGCCGGGTCCGGTCGGATTGCCCAACGTCATTTCGACGCGATAACATTGGTCGGCGGCGAGAGGACCGACGGACGTGAATGTAAATTTCAGCGTGTCGCCGTCGCGAAACCCGGTGCTTTCCGGCGAAATAGATTGCGGCGCGCTGAACGCTCCGGGCGCTGGCGGCTGCGTTGGCGCTGCAGACGGCACAGCGGTCTCTTGCGCGGATTGCTCCACCGTTGGCATTATTACTATTTTGGTGGGCGCAAGCGTGGCCTTGACTTGAGGCGTAGCCGTGATGGTAATCGGCGTCTGGGCGGTCAAAGTCGGCATTGGCGTAATCGTCGGTTCGGCGGTTTTGGTCGGCGCGAGCGTCGGCTGACTCGTCGCCGTAACGACGATGAGAATGACCGGCTCGGTTGGCTCTATCGCTACCGTTGGGACGGCGGGGCGTTGTTGACAACCCAACAAACCCAAACCCAATATGCCCAGAATGAAAATGCCAGACCAGTGTGCGCGCATTTTGTTCATGACCATGCTGCTCCCATCCAAAATCTATTGGACCACCAATTCGATACTATAGGTCGGCGACGATGGTCCGCAGACCGTGATGGTACCGAGCGGCGCTTGCGTATCATCGCCTACGTCGTTGAATTCACCGCTTGCCATGATAACTTCGACATGCCAATTGGCGGTGGTATCGTCGCCTTGCGTCAAACCAAAGGTCGCTTGCTGGTTGAGAATCGCAACCTGTTCTTTGAGATACGCATTGTGGGAAATGTACAATGCTTGACTGTTGCTCGGCGTCGAAATCAACACACGATATCCGATTTTGGGATCCATTTCGTATGCCGCAATCGGGTCCCATTTAAATTGAATGGTTTTGCCTGCGCCGGAACCGTCTTTGGCTTCGCGCTTGGCGCCGTTTTCGGGAAACGTCAAAGTGGTCACTTGGTACGCTTGGCCGCAGCTGGGCGCGGGCGTAGCCGTCGGCGCGTTTGCCGTCGGCGGTTCAGAGGGCGCGGGCGGTTGCGGCGGCGCGGTGGGCTGCGGCGCGGACGGTTGCGGCGGACGCGTATTTGCCGGCGGTTTTGTCGGCGGGGCGGCGGTGGGTTGCGGCGCGTTGGGCGTGCTGGTTGGCTCTAACGTCGCGGTGGCGGGTCCCGGCGTAACGGTGACCGGCATGTAAATAATCCACGGCGTCTGCGTCGGTTCGGCTTGGGCGACGCGCGTGCGCGTAGGCGTCGCGTCGCCGCCGCCGCACGCCGCGCTTGCCAGAGCTAACGCCGCAAAACTTGAAAGGGCTATGAATTTTTTAACGTTCACGCGTAGAAAGAAACCTTGCGTACATTGCGAGAACTTGGTTCGCAACGGAATTTCGGATTTTGGATGTTCAAACATGCCTCTGTTTATAAATCCAAAATCCGAAATCTGCAATCCTAGTAGCTGCCCGTCCGCTTGAAATCCGTGAGCGCATTTTTCAGCGCGGCTTCGGTCTCGGCGTCCACATCTTTCGAGTCGGCGATTTTGCGCCCGACATCGGGATGCGAGGCATCCATATAGCGCAAAAAGGCGGTTTCAAATGCGCGCACTTGATCCACCGGCACGTCGTCCAAATAACCGTTTGTGGCGGCATACAGAATCATGACTTGGTTCGACAACGAAACCGGTTGATACTGCGGTTGCTTCAAAAGTTCCGTCATGCGCTGCCCGCGCTCCAATTGTTCGCGCGTCGCCTTGTCGAGCGACGAGCCAAATTGCGCGAACGCGGCGAGCGAACGATATTGCGCGAGGTCGAGTTTCAAACGACCCGCGACTTTTTTCATGGCTTTGGTTTGCGCGTTGGAACCGACGCGCGAAACCGAGATGCCGACGTCGAGCGCGGGACGAATCCCGGCATAAAACAAATCGGCTTGCAAATAAATTTGGCCGTCGGTAATCGAAATGACGTTGGTCGGAATGTACGCGGAAACGTCGCCGGCTTGGGTTTCGATAATGGGCAGCGAAGTGAGCGAGCCGCCGCCGAGTTCATTGTTCAAACGCGCCGAGCGTTCGAGCAAACGCGAGTGGAGATAGAAAATATCGCCGGGGTACGCTTCGCGACCGGGCGGACGGCGCAAGAGCAAAGAGATTTGGCGGTACGCCCACGCGTGTTTGGATAAATCGTCGTAGATAATGAGCGCATCGCGGAGCGTTTTGCCGCCGACGGTAACGCCGTTTTCCATCACTTCTTCGCCCATTGCCGTACCCGCATAGGGCGCCAGATATTGCAGCGGCGCAGGGTCGGACGCCGACGCGCTGATGATGGTGGTATATTCCAGCGCGCCATATTTTTCCAGCGTCGCGACGACTTGGGCAATCGTGGATTGCTTTTGGCCGATGGCGACATAGATGCAGACCATGTCCTGCCCTTTTTGGTTGATGATGGTGTCGAGACACAGGGCGGTCTTGCCGGTCTGACGGTCGCCAATAATCAATTCGCGCTGCCCGCGGCCGATGGGAATCATTGCGTCAATGGCTTTGATGCCGGTTTGCACGGGCGATTTGACGGGTTGGCGTTGGACGACGCCCGGCGCGATGATTTCGACCGGACGGAAGGAGGCGGAATCAATGGGGCCCTTGCCGTCAATGGGCTGACCGACGGCGTTGACGACGCGTCCGACCAGACCCGCGCCGACGGGAACCGAAGCGAGACGCCCGGTGCTGCGCACGAGGTCGCCCTCTTCCAAATTCTCATAGTCGCCCATGATGACGACGCCGACGTTGTTGTCTTCTAAATTTAACGCGAGCGCCAGAACGCCGTTTTTGGGAAATTCGACGAGTTCGCCCGCCATGACGCTGGACAAACCGGAAACGCGCGCGATGCCGTCGCCGATTTCCATGATTTGTCCCACATCCATTTTCTGGACCGGCGCTTCAAAGGCTTCGAGCTGCCGTTTAATTTGTTCCGTTATCTCTGCTACATTCAGAGCCATAGTAATGTAATGAACAATGGTCAATTGACAATGAACGATTCAACCGCAGCGAATTGTCCATTGGGCATTGTCAATTATTCATTTTAGCGCGCCGTTTCCAATTTTTGTTTCATCACGGCGAGTTTGCCAGAGACGCTGCCGTCAATCACCACGTCGCCGATGCGGACGATAATGCCGCCGAGAATGGCGGGGTCGAGGCGGTACTCGAAATTTAATTGTTCGCCGTACTGCGCGCGCAGTTTGGTTTCCAATTTTTCTTTGTCTGCCGCCGTGAGCGCGATGGCGGAGGTGACGATGCCCAACGCGCCCGGCGTCCCGCGCGCCACAAATCGATCAAACTCATTCACCACGTCGGCAAGCAAGTGCACCTGATTTTTGCTGGCAAGCAGCAGCGCCAGATTACGCACTTCGGGGTCCGCTTGCGCGGGCACCAAGCCATTGATGAGCGCCTTTTTGCTTTCAAAAGATTCGGCGGCGTTATCGAGGCGCGTCAACAGATTGCTATTCGCCACCGCGTTGGCGAGCGCGTGTAAATCGCGCGTATATTTTTCGACCGCCTTTTCAAAGACGGCGCGCGCATAGGTTTGCGCCAGAGCTGCATCTGCCATATTACGCTCCCGCTTGGGCGCCAAAATCCACTTCGTTCAAGAAATTTTCGACGAGCTGGCGCGATTTCTTGTCGTCCAAATTCGCGCCGATAACGCGCTGCGCGCCGAGCAAAGACAGGTCAATGACCTGTTGGCGCAGTTCCGACACCATCTGTTTGCGTTCGTAATCCACTTCGCCGCGCGCGGCTTGTTTGATTTTTTGCGCTTCTTCTTGCGCTTCCGCCAAAATGCGCTGCCGTTCTTTTTCGGCGGCGGCTTGGGCGGAAGCGGCGGTGGATTGCGCTTCGCGGCGCGCGTCGTCCAGCTTGCGCTCAAAATCTTTTTGCTGCAGCGCCGCGTCCGCTTTGACCTTATCTGCGTATTCGAGCGATTCCTGAATCTTTTGTTTGCGCGTCGCGAGCATGTTCAAGACGGGCTTGTACACGAGCAAGCGCAAGATGACCAGAATCAAAATGAAATTGATGAGTTGTGCCAGTAACCATGACACATTCACCCCAAGCTTTTCCATGGCGGTCTCCCTTTCGTTGAGTTATTTGCTCCGCTTAGAAAATCTTGAAGCCGATGAGCAGCGAAATGACCAGGCCGAAAATTGCCAACGCTTCCGCAAACACGATGCCGATGAACATGGTCGTGGTCAGCGTGCCGGCGGCTTCAGGGTTGCGCCCCATTGCCTGCAAAGCGCCGGAAGCGATCAAACCGATGCCGATGCCGGGGCCGATGGCGGCGATACCAATTGCGAATGCGGCTGCTAAAAGACGGGCTCCTTCTGCGTCCATGAGAATCCTCCGTGAGATGATTTATGAGTTTTGATTTTTGATTTATGATTTGCCGCTAGCGCGCTTGATTTGGAAAATCCAGAATCACAAATCATAAATCATAAATGCCTAATGGTGCGCTTCGCCTTCGTGGCCGCCGCCGCCGTGTTCGGCAGTGGCGATACGCATAAAGGCGGCGGTCAAGACCGCGAAAACGAATGCCTGAATAAAGGCGACAAAAAATTCCAAGCCGTAAAATGGGAGCGGCAACAGGGCGAACAGGAATGCCATGATGAGGAGAATGACTTCGCCTGCAAAGATATTGCCAAAAAGACGAAAGGTGAACGAGACGATTTTAAAGATTTCGCTGATGAGCTCGACGAGCCCGACAAAAACGTCAATGAGCCCAAACGCGATATCGCCCTTGAGCAAACGCCCGAAACTGAAAAAGCGCGTCCAGTATTTCAGCCCCTGCTTTTGCATCCCATACACCTGCGTCATAAAAACGGACACGAGCGCCAGCGCGAGCGGCATGTTAATATCCGACGAGGGCGCGCGCAAAATTGGCACGAGCGCGGCATGTTGTTCGGCATCCAGACCTTTGGCGATTTGCGCCTTGTAATACAGCTCGTACGTGTCAATGAACGCGGGCGCGTCCGCCAGCACAAAGATGCCGGACGGTTTACATTCATGCGTGGTCGCGTCTTGGAAACACACCTGGCCGTCCTTGATGTCGGTATGCGTTTCGGGGCTGACTTTGATAAAGCCGACGGAACCGGCGCCCGGAATCAGTCCAAGATAGTTGGAAAAAATGACGAGCAAAAAGATGGTCGCCGTAATTGAAAAGAATTTCGCCCACATGGGGCCCGCAATGCTTTCAAACAGCCCGACCATCTGTTCGATGATGGTCTCCATCAAGTTTTGCATGCCGCTCGGCACCATTTCCATCTTGCGCGTCGAGAAAAACGCAAACGCGACGAGCAAAATAAACACCAAGCCCATTGTCAAAATGGTTGGCGTCACGGGAAACGAACCGATTTCAAACATCACTTCGGGCGCGACCGCGACCGAAGCGCGCACCGCCTCGGTGGTAAAGGGAAAGAATATTTTGATTACCACGCCGACGGCAATTAACGCAATGATGGCAATCCACAATTTTGGATTTTTTAGCACTGGTCTCCTCCGACCTGTTGTGGGTTTGGACGTTGCGCCTCGACGCGGGCGTACCTGGCGGCAACTCCTTTGGCGATGGTAAAAACGCCAAGCGTAAAACCCAGAAGCATCATAAACAAGGTGACGACCGGCGAAGTGTGTAACAGTCGGTCCACCAACACTCCGCCCAGCACAGGCAGTATCGTCAACGCCAACAGCGTCATGCCGAGCTGTCCGACAAAACGCCAATCTATCGGAACGCGTTGGAACGTTTCGCGCTTTTTCATGCTCTCACTGCCTGCTCACACAAAAGCGCGCGCTGGACGCGCGCACAAAAAAAAGAGCGCACGACTTTGTGCAATGCGGCACAATTATATGCAAATCAATTTACAATGCAAAAAAAATGACGCGCTTGGCTGCGCCATTCTTGATGGCGTCCGGTCTCGCTCATACGCCGCGCGCTTCAAGATAACGCGCCAATTCGATGCGCCCGATGACTCCGGCAATTTGACCGTCTTGGACGACCGCGAGTTGGTCCCGTTCGCCCTGCGTCAAAAGTTCCAGCGCGCGCAGCGCGAGGTCGCTGGGCTGCACGCTCGTTTCCGCCGCCAACGGCTGCATCACTTGACGCACGCGCAATCCTTCCCATTCGGCGGACGGCCGTTTGCGAACCTGCTCCAGCGCCACAATGCCGACGGCGTTGCCATTCAAATCGGTGGCGAGCGCGGGCGATTTCAACCAGTCCGTGAACGCGACAGCCAATTCGCGCAAACTCAACGCTTCGCTGATGCGCTGCAAGGGCGCGCGCATCAATTCGCCGACGGTCACTTGTTTCAATATATCGCGCGCGATGAGCGCCTGATACGCGTCGTTCGCCGCGCGCCAGAGAAACCACGCCATGAGAAATGCCCACACGCCGCCATATTCGCCGCGCCAAAACAAATACGCGCCGCCCGCCGCCAACAGCGCCGCCATCGCACGCCCGCTCAGCATGCCCCAATACGTCGCGCGCCGTTGGTCGCGAAAAAGCGCCCACACCGCCGCGCGCAAGACGCGGCCGCCGTCGAGCGGAAAACCGGGCAAGAGATTAAAGATTGCCAAGAGCAGATTGGTTTGCGCGAGATAAAACGCTACGATAGATACGTCCAAGACAAGCCGTTGTTCGGGCGTCGCATAAAACATGCCCAGCCCGTCCAACGCTTGCAGCCAAATCCAGATGACGCCGCTCAATAACGCAATGACGAACGAAATCAGCGGCCCCACAATCGCAATCAAAAATTCCGTCGCGGGCGAATCCGGCTCGTCGGCGATTTGCGCGACGCCGCCAAAAATAAAAAGCGTGATGCCCAACACCGGCACGCCGCGCCAGCGCGCCATGAACGCGTGCGCGAGTTCATGCGCGACCACGCTGACAAAGAGCAAGAGACTGGCGACGACTCCCAACGCGAGCGCCTCCCACATGCTGCCGCGATGCGTACGGATACCCAACGCGTCCGGAAAGACGACAAAACCGAGTTGATACGTCAACAACAAAAAGATGACGATCCAACTTGGGTCAATCCGCAGCGGGATGCCGGAAATTTTGCCGACGTGCCATGGGCGCAAAAAAAACATAGTGGACTGAAATGAAACGCGCGGGGCGAACGCCCCGCGCGCAATGGAAAGGGTCAACGATTACAGCGTCCCGGCGTTCGACCTTGCACGACGCCGACGGGATTGCGGTGGACGCCGTTCACAATGATTTCAAAATGCAGATGGGGTCCCGTCGAACGTCCGGTGCTGCCGATGCGCCCGATGAGCTGCCCTTTTTGCACCGATTGACCGGCTTGGACGGCGAACGCGCTCAAGTGCGCGTACCGCGTCAACATGCCATTGCCGTGATTAACCAAAATCATGTTGCCGTAACCGGTATTGTCCCAGCCGACAAATTCGACAAAGCCCGCGTCGGCGGCATTGACCGCCGTGCCGGCAGAATTGGCAAGGTCTAGCCCCGGATGACGGCCCCAAAAGTATTGACTGACGCACGCGGTGGTGGGCCATTGAAAATTCGCGCTGCCTTTGAGCGCATTGCCGGGCGCCGCGATATTGCCGCGTTGGATCACACGCTGCACAATCGGTTTGCTGCCGCCGGGCACCATCATCCAGCCGTCCACCGCCAAAATCGGCGGCGACGATTTGAAATCGTGAATGGATTGATTAAAGGGATCGTCCAAAATATCATTGACTTGCGCTTTGAAACGCGCGGCGATCGTTTGAACCGTTTCGCCTTTGGCGACTTTGTGCAGCACGCCGCTCACCGGCGGCACGTACAACGTTTGTCCGACCGTCAGCGCGTCGGGATTCTCTTCGAGTTTGGCGTTTGCCCAAATCACCGAATCGGGCGTCACGCCAAAGCGCGCGGCAATGACGCTCACATTGTCGCCGGGCTGGACGACATACGTCGTGACTTCGCGACGATCCTTGATGGGTTTTTTGGTAAAGGGTACGGCAGAAAGGGTGATGTCAGTCGGATTGTTCGATTGTCCCAAATTGATGTCGGGCATTCCGGCGGATTGCGCGGCAGGTTGGTCGTACGTGCGCGGCTGCTGCGCGGCTTGCAATTGCAAACCGCCCAATAATAATCCAATCAGCGCCAACGCGATGACGCCCAGATGCGCGGTCAAGCGCGTCAGCAGCGATACGTTATTGCGTTGTTCCGTGCGAAATTCTTGAACGCGGTCGCGGACGCGCGCGGAAAGGGTCGTAACGCGGATTTGTAATGATCGAGTCGGATCTGACATGCGTTAAAGACCCGGCAGGTTTCTGGAACAATGGTGTGGTTGGAGCAGGCGCGTTGTCTGGGCGGAACGTTTGAGGCGAATGGATTGCTCGAAAACCTGACGGATCTGGAAATAATTCATGTTACGCGTAGGTAGGACAAATTTGAAATTTGTCGTACATTTTCGCGCTAATTTCCATTTAGTTTGCGTAACATGCGGAAATAACTTAGAAATCGCCGCGATTCAAACTTTGCAAAAAGTCGCGATTGCTGCGCGTTTTTGCCATGCGTTCCACGACGAGTTCGATTTCTTCGGGTCCGCCACCCATTTGCGACAACATACGGCGCAGCGTCCAGACGCGCGGCAGCAAATCTTCTTCGATGAGCAGTTCTTCGCGGCGCGTGCTGCTGCGTTCCCAATCAATCGCGGGATAGATGCGGCGGTCGGCGAGTTTGCGATTTAGATGCGCTTCCATGTTGCCGGTGCCTTTGAACTCTTCATAAATCAAATCGTCCATACGGCTGCCGGTGTCCACGAGGCACGTCGCAATAATAGTCAAACTTCCACCCTCTTCCAAATTTCGCGCCGCGCCAAAAAAGCGCTTGGGCGGATATAATGCGGCGGGGTCGAAACCGCCGGTCAAGGTGCGTCCGCTCGGCGGCACGACCAGATTGTACGCGCGCGCGAGGCGGGTGATGGAATCGAGCATAATGACCACATCTTTGCCGCCCTCGACCAGACGTTTGGCGCGCTGCAGCGACATTTCCGCCACGCGCGCTTGATTTTCAATTTCGTCGTCGAACGTCGAAGCGAATACTTCGGCGTCCACCGAACGATCCACGTCGGTCACTTCTTCGGGGCGTTCGCCAATCAACACAATCATGAGATGCGATTCGGGATAATTCTCGGAAATGGCGTTGGCAATTTGTTTGAGCAGCGTGGTCTTGCCCGCTTTGGGCGGCGAAACAATCAAACCGCGCTGTCCTTTGCCAATCGGCGCGAGCAAATCCAAGACGCGCGTCGCGAGGATATTTTGTTTCGTTTCCAGTTTGTATTGGACGTTAGGAAAAATGGGCGTGAGCTTGTCAAAATCGGGGCGCTGTTTGGCGGATTCGGGGTCAATGCCGTTGACGGCTTCGACGCGCAGCAAACCGTAATACTTTTCCGTATCTTTGGGCGGGCGCACCTGTCCGATGACCATATCGCCGGTTCGCAAACCGAAACGTCGAATTTGCGATTGCGACACATACACGTCTTCGTCGCCCGGCAAGAGATGGTCCGAGCGCAAAAAGCCGATGCCATCCTGCACGATTTCCAAGACGCCGCCGCCAAAAATCAACCCTTCGCGTTCGGCTTTGGCGCGCAAGAGGCGAAAGATGAGGTCGCTCTTTTTGAGTTTGGACGAACCGGTGAGGTTTTGCTCTTTGGCGAGTTCGCGCAGCTCGGAAAGCGCTTTGCTGTCGAGAGACGCGTAATTGATATGGTCGTTGACAATAATGTCCGGAGTACGGGGCATGGGTGTTTGGTTCCTTGTGTATTTCGCGCGCCGCGCGCAGAGGCATGTAGGGCGCCGGTCGTAGGACAGCGCAAAAATTTTACCATGACAGCGCGCGCGCGGCGCAAAGCTTGATGAGGTTTTGGCGAGGCGTCATACCGCACGCGTATCCGAATCTTTTGGGCCGGAACGGATGCAGAAACGCATCGTATCGTTTTCAGGTCTGACCGCGAGTCAGAGAGATTTGAATTTGGTTCAAACGCAATACATCTTTTTTCGAAAGTCGTTGTGTGGGGCAATTACCGAAATCGTGAGGTCCGACACGAACTTGCTCGTCGAGTGGGCGACGAACCATTAACGGCTAAAAGTATAGCAGTTTTTCGCGGATGCGTCAATTTGCAATTTGATTTTTGATTTTGATTTCCAATCGTTTCTTGGCGGTTTGACTGTGACGACGCGGTTAAATTGCCTTTGTGAGAATGGCTTGCCAAATTTTTCGCTCGTTGCGAACAGCTCGCTCCAAGTTTCGCATTGCGAGGATAACATAGAGGGCGTCAATAATTGAAATCTGTGCGATGCGCGAGGCAATGGTTTCGCTGTGGGTTTCGAGCGAAACGCTCAGAAAGGTAACGTCGGCGTGTTCGGTCAAAGGCGATTGCTCATTCCCCGTAAGGACGATGGTCGAGGCGCCGTTCTTTTTTGCCAGTTCCAACGTAATGATCGGGTCCATCGAAGCGCCGGTTTGAGAGATGGCGATGACGACATCGCCCGGCTCGACGAGCGCCGCATCCATCACCTGTAGATACGAGTCGGTGTAGGCGCGGCAGTCGAGTCCGAGTCGAAAAAAGCGATTGTACGCCTCTTGCACGATGGGGCCCGAGGTGCCGACGCCAATGATTAGAATCCGCCGCGCGTTCTGCAAAAGGTCCACGGCATGATTGAGCGCGTGCCTGTCCATCACTTCGAGCGTGTCCTCGATGGCTTTGATATTGGACATGAAAACTTTGCGCGCAATGGTCGCCGCATCGTCTGTTTCCATCACGTCTTGATGAATGATTTGTCCGGGGCGCGCCAAATCTTGGGCAAGGCGCAGCTTGAGGTCGGTATAACCGCGAAACCCAACGTTGCGCGCGAAACGCAATACGGTCGTATCGCTGACGCTACATTCCCGCGCGACCTGCGCCATCGAGAGGCGAATAATTTGGTCGGGCGCGTGGAGGACGTACATGGCGACTCGCAGCTCTGATTCGTTCAAAGTCGGCAGTTTGCTGCGAATCCGCGTCAAAGCATTGGGGTCAAGAGTTGTATCCAACATGGAATTAGGCGTTACCACATAGTTTCTCATATTTGTGTGGCATAATTACAATATAACTCAAAAACCATTCTCGGTCAACCCGATTTTTCCAAATGACGCTTGACACAACTTTATTTTTCATGTATAACGTCGTGAAACCACTCAAAAAATATAAATGATGTGGTATTGCCATTTCGCCTGACGGATGATGCGCTCAGGAAGCTTGCTAATCACGCAAACGGCTCGCGTCCCAAATGTATTTGTCCTTGCCACGCCAAGACCCGGCAAGATTCGCGCGCAGCGGTTGGTCAGGGAATGGCGCGTAACAATATCTCGGTTCGTCCCATCAAGGAGGAGACGCCAATGAACAAGCTTTTCTTGACCGTCCTCGTACTAACCATGCTGCTTGGCGCATGTCAGGCAACCCCAACCCCGGCTCCGGCGCCCACAAATCCGCCCGCGCAGCCCACAGCCGCGCCCGCCGCTCCCGGCGCAAGCATCCCCGAAGCAATTAGCAAAGGCGGAATCACCGTCGCCGTCGTTCGCAATCTGCCGTCCGATGATCACACCAAACAATTTCTCGACGGCGCGCGCAGCGAAGGCGAATCCTTTGGCTTTAAAGTGGACACGTTCATCGCCGACAATGACGACGCCAAATTCCAAGAACTGGTCGCGCAAGCGATTGCCAAGGGTTATACCGGTCTAGTCATTTCGCACGGCAAAAAAGATTATTCGTACGACATGCTCAAACCCGCCGTGGACAAGGGCATCAAAGTAGTGACCTTTGATACCGTGATTGACAAGGACGGCCAGACGCTTCCCGAAATTACCACGACCGCGCAGGACGATTTCAAGCTCGCCGAACTTTCGTTGAGCGAAATCGCCGCGCTCTCAAAAGACGGTCAACCCGTTCGCGTTATCAAACTCTGGTTTGGGCCCGGCGTTCCGCCGCTTGATCGCCGCGAAACCATCTACAAGAAATTCGAGCAAGACGGCAAAATCAAAACGCTCGAAGTGATTGGCCCCACCAATTTTCAGGACGTTCAAGGCGATATTGCCTCCAAGGTGAGCGCCGTGTTGGCAAAATATCCGCCCGGAACGGTGGATGCCATTTGGGGTTCGTGGGATGAAATGGCAAAAGGCGGATACAAAGCGCTCAAAGACGCCGGACGCGATGACATCAAGCTCATTTCGATTGACGTGTCGAATCAAGACATGAACCTCATGCGCGAACCGGGCAGCGTTTGGCTTTCAACCGCCGCCGTAGATCCGCGTCTGATCGGCATTGTGGATATGCGGCTGTTGGCAATGAAACTCGCCGGCGAACAAACTCCGGCAAATTATGACCTCGAAGCGCGCCTCATCAAAGCTTCGCAGCTCAAGCCCGACACCAACATGACCAATCTCAAAGATGTCATCGAGGGATGGGGCAAATCGGACGCATTCAATCAACCTTGGATGGACGCATTACGCGCGCAGAAAAATTAAGCGCGGCATTGCGGTTGTTTTCTTTTTTAGCATGTGGCTGCGTTCGGCGCGGCGGAACTGAAACCAGAGAGAGGATCCGCAATCGCATCCTCTCTCTGGATAGCTTGTTTTCGGCCTGCGGAGGTGTCCCATCACAAATACCAAGCAATTGCTTGAAATGAAAAAAATCTCGGTCGAATTCCCCGGCGTCCGCGCGTTGACAGACGTGGATTTCGAACTCGAGGCGGGCTCGATTCACGCGTTGATTGGAGCGAATGGCGCGGGCAAATCCACGCTCATGAAAACGCTTGCGGGCGCCTACGACCATTACACCGGTTCGATTTGGATGGACGGCGTCCAAGCGCAAATTCGCTCGCCGCGCGATGCCAAAAAACTGGGCATCGAAATCGTGTATCAAGAAGTTGACACCGCTCTCGTCTCGTATCTCAACGTCGCCGAAAATATCATGCTCGATGTGCTAGCCAACAAGATGGGACGCCGTCAATTCGTCAATTGGGGCGCGCTTCATTCCGCCGCGCGCAAAACTCTGGAACGGCTCAGTATCCAGCTGGATACGCACATGCTGGTCCAAGACCTGAGTCTCGCGCAAAAGCAGATGGTTCTCATCGCGCGCGCGCTGGCGGAAGAATGTCGCCTTTTAATTTTAGATGAGCCGACCGCGCCGCTCAGTCAAACGGAAACGCAAGAGCTCTTTCGCCTGATGCGCGACCTGGCGGAAAACCATCATGTTGGCATTGTCTTTATTTCGCATCGTCTGCCCGAATTATTCGAAATCTGCGATACCGTAACCGTGATGCGCGATGGTTATCGCGTGGTACAGCGCAAGATGCAAGAGACTACCAAGCGTCAAGTTATCGAATGGATGCTCGGTCAACGCTTTGACGAAACGTACCCCAAGACCCGCGTCGAAATCGGCGCGACCTTGTTTGAGGTCAAAAACTTGACGGAAAAGGAAGGACGCGTCCAAGACGTTAGTTTCTATGTGCGCGCGGGTGAAATCGTCGGAATCGCCGGTCTTGTCGGCGCCGGCAAGACGGAATTGTGCAAGACCCTTTTTGGCGCTTTCCCGCTCGGTTCAGGCGAAATGCTGCTCAAGGGCAAACGGCTCAACGTTAAATCGCCGTCCGATGCAGTCAAACAAGGTCTGGCATTGGTGCCTGAAGAACGTCGCAAAGAGGGCGTGCTGGTCCAAGAGCCGGTGTACATTAATCTAAGCGCCGCAAGTCTCGGAGTTTTTGCGCGCGCGCTGGCATTTGTCAATACACGCGCCGAACGCGCGATGGCGCGCAAAGTAATCAACGACTTGCAAATCCGAACCCCCAACGAATTTCAACAGCTGGCATTTTTGTCCGGCGGCAATCAACAAAAAGTAGCGCTGGGCAAATGGCTCGTCGCCGACGCCCAAGTCTATATTTTCGATGAACCGACCAAAGGCGTAGACGTTGGCGCGAAACACGAGATTTTTCAATTAATCGGTTCGCTCGTCCTCGCCGGCAAAGGCGTCATTTATGCCTCGTGTGAAACCACCGAAATCATGGGCATCACCGACCGCACCTATGTCATGTACGACCGCGCAATTGTTATCGAACTCGAAACTGCCAAGACGACCGAAGAGGAAATCCTGTTCTATTCCACTGGAGAAAAATAACGTATGGGCGTACCTACGGCGACCCCAGGCGAAAAACCGAAACAAAAACTCGGCGTGACGCTCTCGAATCTGCTGAGTAAATGGGGAACCCTTTTAACCATTCTGCTGTTGGTGATTTTCTTTTCCGTCACCATGCCGCCTTTTATCGCCCCATCCAATCTGGTGACGATTCTGCGCAGTATCTCCATTGTCACCGTCATTGCTATCGGCGTGACCATGTCCTTGACCGTGAATGGTTTCGACTTGTCGGTCGGCTCGGTCGCAACGTTCGCCGATTCGTTGGTCATTTCGATGTTTGTTTGGTACGGTTTGACGGGCATTCCCTCCATCGTGATTGCCATTCTCGTCTCTTTGTCGGTCGCCGCGCTGAATGTGCTGCTCATCGTCAAATTTCGCATCCCCGATTTGTTGGCAACCCTTTCGACCTTGTTCATTGTCGAAGGCATCGCGTTGACGTACACCGGCGGCGGCTCGATTAGCGAAGGGATGCCGCGCCTCGACGGCACACCTACCTTCGGCAAATTAGAGCCGATGTTCAAACTCATCGGGCAAGCGCCGTATATCATTATCATTATGCTAGTCGTCGTCGCAGCCGTGCATATTTTTCTCAGCTATACCAAGCACGGACGCTATCTCTATATCGTCGGCGGCAATCAAGAGGCGGCGCGCCTTTCCGGAATTCCCGTTAATCGCTATAAAGCGTTGGCGTACACGCTTTCGACCGCGCTGGCGGCGTTGGGCGGCATCATGCTGGCATCGCGTATCGGTTCTTCCCAAATCAATGCCGGCGCGGGCTATTTGATGCCGGCAGTCGCCGCGGCATTCATTGGTTTTTCGGTGGGCGGCGCGGGCCGCGCAAACGCGTTGGGCACCTTTGTCGGCGCCGTCCTCGTCGGCATTCTCGAGAACGGGTTGGTTATGATGTCCGTGCCGTACTATTCGCTCAACATTATCAAAGGGGGTGTGTTGGCGCTCGCGCTCGCGCTCACCTATTTCCGCAAAAAATAAAACTCGTCGGAGTAATTCGTCATGTCCCAATTCGACCAGTATTTTCAAATGAAACCTGCCGATGTCGCAGCTTATGCGCGCACGCAGCTCGATCTGTTTCCGCCCGAGGCAGACCTCGCGGCGCAAGAAATCGGCGACGGCAATATCAATTACATCTTTCGCGTATGGGACCGCCACAGCGGTCAATCCGTCATCGTCAAGCAAGCGGGCCCGGTCGCGCGCATCTCGGATGCGTTCGTGCTTTCCACCGACCGCAACCGCATCGAGTCCGAAATTCTTACGCTGGAAGGCAAACTCGCCCCCGGACTCGTGCCGGCGATGTACAAATACGACCCCGTAATGAGCTGCTGCGTGATGCAAGATTTATCCGACCACGTCATCATGCGCCAAGCGCTCGTCGAACATCAAATCTTTCCGCATTTCGCCGACGACATTACGACGTTCATGGTCAATACCTTATTGCTGACCACAGACGTCGTGCTTGAGCATAAGCAGAAAAAAGCGCTGCAAAAAAATTACGTGAATCCTGAACTGTGCGAAATCACCGAAGATTTGGTTTATACCGAACCCTTTAACGATTATCGCAAGCGCAACGATGTTTTTGCGCCCAATCTCGCTTGGGTGACGGAAAACTTGTATCAGGATGCGGCGCTGCGGCTTGAGGCGGCAAAACTTAAATTTGAATTCATGACCAACGCGCAAGCGTTGATTCACGGCGACCTGCATACCGGTTCCATTTTCATCAAACCGAATTCGACCAAAATCATTGATCCCGAATTCGCATTCTATGGCCCAATCGGTTACGACACGGGCAACGTTGTGGCAAATCTAATTTTTGCGTGGACGAACGGCGATGCCACAATTTCCGACCCTGCCCGGCGCGCCGAATTTTTGGGATGGGTAGAAACGACGATTGTGCAGGTCGTTGATTTGTTTCGCTCGAAATTTCTAGCCGCGTGGCAAACGCACGCGACCGAAACGTTTGCCCACGAACCCGGTTTTGCCGATTGGTATTTAGCGCAGGTGTTGAGCGATACGGCTGGCGTCACGGGGTTGGAATTGTGCCGTCGGATTGTCGGCATCGCGCACGTCAAAGATATTACCAGCATCGGAGACACGACAGCGCGATTGCGCGCCGAACGGATTTGTCTCACCGCCGCAAAACGTTTTATCAAACAGCGCGACCAATATCACACTGGCGCGGACTTTATCGCGACCTTGCGCGAAACCGTAGAACAATTTCCCAAAATCTGATTTGGCGTCCGCAGATGGAACGCGCCTGCCATAGCGGGAATTTCCAGACCCAAAGGGTTTTCGAAAACCCTTTGGGTCTGGAAATGCAGGATTCAAAAGGACCCTTTTCATGTCAACGTATAAAACTCTGGAATGGCGGGATGGTACGCTCCGCATGCTCGACCAACGCGCGCTGCCATTGCAAACGATCTATTTGGACTATACCGATTACCGCGCCGTCGCTCAAGCGATTCACGATATGGTCGTGCGCGGCGCGCCCGCGATCGGCGCCGCGGCAGCGTACGGTCTCGCGCTCGCAGCGCAGCAAAGCGCGGCGAACGAGGCAGCTGCTCTGCGCGACGACTTGGGACAGGCGGCGCAAGTTCTGCGCGCGTCGCGTCCAACAGCCGTAAATTTATTTTGGGCAATTGACCGCGTCTTGGCGCGCGTCCATGCGTCGAACTATTCCACCGTGTCCGCGCTGCGCGCCGCGACGTTGGACGAAGCGCACGCTATCGCCGACGAAGATGTACGCAGCAACAAACAGATGGGCTTGTACGCGCTGCCGCTCATCCCCGACACGGCAAATATCTTTCATCACTGCAATACGGGCGCGCTTGCCACCGTTGATTACGGGACCGCGCTCGGCATCATTCGCACGGCGCACGAACACGGCAAAAAAGTACACGTCTTTGTAGACGAAACGCGTCCGCGCTTGCAAGGGGCGCGTCTCACCGCGTGGGAATTGGAACAGTTGGACATTCCCTACACCGTCATTGCCGACGGCGCGTCAGGACATTTCATGCGTACCGTCGGCGCGGATTTGTGCGTGGTCGGATGCGACCGCGTTGCGGCGAACGGCGATACGGCAAATAAAATCGGCACCTATAATCTAGCGTTGGTCGCGCGCGCGCATAGCGTCCCGTTTTATATCGCCGCGCCGACAAGCACGATTGATTTGAATTTGCCGAACGGCGACGCCATTCCGATTGAAGAGCGCGCGCCGCGCGAAATAACGCACGTCGGCAGCGAACAAATCACGCCCGACGACGCGCACGTAGCGAATCCCGCCTTTGATGTGACGCCCGCGCAATACATCACCGCGATCATTACCGAAGCCGGAGTGGCGTATCCGCCTTTTGAAACTAGTTTGCGCGAAATGGTGGACAAGGCGCGCGTCATGCACCAAGATTTCGCGCAAAAGGAGCGCACCCCATGAACGATACGAGTTGGCGCTTGGAGGCGCAGCGCGTTGCCCGCGCGATTCGGCGCCGCGTGCTGGAACACACGCTAAATGCAAACGGCGGCTATTTGAGCCAAGCGTGTTCTGCCGCAGAAATTTTGGCGACGCTGTACGTCCACGTTTTGAATTTGGACGCAAGCGCGGCGCCGCCCATCCCGCCGCCTTTTCCCGGCGTCCCGGCGCGGAACAATCCGCACGCGTTCACCGGCGCGGGCTATAACGGAGCCCATGCGCCCGCGCGCGACCGCTTTTATTTGTCGTGCGTACATTACGCGCTGCCGCTGTATGCCACGTTAATCGAAGTGGGCCGCCTGGCGCCCGAAGGATTGGCGCAATTCAATCAAGACGGCAGCACGGTAGAAATGATTGGCGCGGAACATTCGCCCGGTTTAGAAGTCACCGGCGGTTCGTTGGGACAAACTATTTCGCAAGCGGGCGGCGTTGCGTTGGCGCGGCGCTTGCGCGGCGAAACGGGGCGCAATTGGCTTTTGATGTCTGACGGCGAATTTCAATCCGGACAGACGTGGGAAGCCGTTCAGGCGCTGGCGCAGTACAAACTCGATAACGTCGGCGTCTATGTTGACGTCAACGCGCAGCAGTGCGACGGACTGATGACCGACGTGATGAATATCGAACCGCTCTCTGCGCGGCTCGAAGGATTTGGCGCGCGCGTGGCGACGGTCAACGGACACGATTTTGACGCGCTCGCCGCGCCTGCGGCATGGGCGCGCGACGGGCGGCCCCTTTTTATCCTCGCTTACACCAATCCCTGTCAAGACATTCCGCTCATGGAAACGCGCCGCCCCAAATTGCATTACGTCCGTTTTCGAGACGCGCGCGAGAAACAAGATTATGCAGATTTTCTCGCCGAGATGGAGCTGAATTGAGCATGGAAATTCTTTCGCGCGTACACGCGCGCAACTTGGTGCAGTGGGCGAGCGACAAGCCCAATGTGATCGTTCTATCCGCCGATTTGACCAGCTCCACCGAAGCGGATTTATTTCGCGACACGTATCCAGAGCGTTTTTTTTCGATGGGCATGGCGGAACAAAATATGATGTCGTGGGCGGGCGGAATGGCGCGCGAAGGATTCGTGCCGCTGATTCACACCTTTGCCGTGTTCATTTATCGCCGCGCGTACGACCAGATTTGCGATTCGATTGCGTATCCGAATTTGCGCGTACGATTCTTTGGATTCTTGCCCGGCGTCACAACCCCCGGCGGCGCGACGCATCAAGCGATCGAAGACCTCGCGATTATGCGCGCCCTGCCAAACATGACGGTGATCGAGGTCGGCGACGCGACGGACGTGGAATCAGTCCTCGACGCCATTCACGACATAGACGGACCGGTGTACGTGCGTATGTTGCGCGGCGAAATTCCGCGTCTCTTTGCGCGCACGGAACCGCTGCAAGTGGGACGCGCGCGCGCGCTGAGCGACGGCGGCGACATCACTCTGCTGTCGTCGGGCATTTGCACGGAAGAAGCCATGCGCGCGACGCGCATCCTCCGCGAGCGCGGGCTTGCCATTCAACACTTGCACGTTTCAACGCTCAAACCTTTTACGGATGAAACGGCGCTCAAAGCGCTGGCGCAGCCGCGTTACGGCGTCATCACGTTAGAGAATCACACCATTCTCGGCGGCTTGGGTACCGCCGCGGCGGAATTGATGGCAGAACACGGTATCGGCAAAAGGTTGGTGCGTCTGGGACTGCGCGACACATTCATTCACGGCGCGAGTCGTCCGTACTTGATGCGCGAATATGGACTGGATGCGCTGGCGCTCGTCGGCGAAATCGAAAAGTTGATTAACGCCAAACTTGACATTACCGAGCGCGATTTAGACGCGGTGCGCCTTGACGCCGTACACAGTCAAGCGAAAGCGGAAGCGTTATAACCTCGGCGGCGGAGAAAAAGATATGGCAATTCCTTCCGTTAGCGTGCCGCTCTCTGGGGAACGTTTTGACGTTACGTACCGGCTGACGGGCGATAAAGAACTAGCGCTCGAAAAAGCGCGCGCGCTGTGTCTGGAGCAAACTGTCGAATTTCCCGCCGAACTCGTGCCGGCGGGCGACATCCGCGAACAAATCGTCGGACGCATTGCGGCGTTTGAACGCGCGGACGAAAATCATTTTTCCGTCCGCGTCAGTTACGCGGTGGAAACGACCGGTTTGGAGCTCACGCAATTTCTCAACGTGTTGTTTGGCAACAGCAGCATCAAGCCCGGCATTCGCGTAGAGAAATTTGATTTGCCGCCCGCGCTGCTAGAAAAATTTCGCGGTCCGCGGTTTGGGCGCGCGGGCTGGCGCGCGCTGCTCGATGCCCCAACGCGCCCCCTGCTCGCGACCGCGCTTAAACCGATGGGCTTGCCGCCGCAAGAAATGGCTAAACTCGCCTATCAGTTTGCGCTGGGCGGCATTGACATTATCAAGGACGACCATGGGCTTGCCGACCAATCGTTTTGCCCATTTCGTGAACGCGTGGAACAATGCGCGCAAGCCGTTGCGCGCGCGAATCGCGAAACCGGATTGCAGTGTATCTACATGCCCAATATCACCGCGCCCGCCGACCGCATCGCAGCCAATGCGCGTTTTGCGCGCGCGGTTGGCGCGGGCGCGCTGTTGATTTCTCCCGGCATCACGGGGCTGGACACAATGCGCCTGCTTGCCGACGACGACAGCATCGCTTTGCCACTGATGGCGCATCCCGCGCTGCAAGGCAGTTTTGTCGCACATCCCGACAATGGCATTTCGCATTTCGCGTTGTTTGGACAAATCGCGCGTTTGGCAGGCGCGGATGCAAGCGTCTTTCCCAACGTTGGCGGACGTTTTTCCTTTAGCCGCGAAGAATGTGCGCGCATCGCCGACGGAACGCAGACCGCGATGGGCAACCTCAAGCCGATTTTTCCCACGCCGGGCGGCGGCATGAGTTTAGAGCGCGTCAATCAGATGTTAGAGTTGTACGGCCGCCAAGTGATTTTCCTGGTTGGCGGCGGGCTGCACACCTACAGTCCCGATCTCGTCGCCAACTGCCGCGCCTTTCGCAAGATGGTCCAAGAGCTCTAGCGCCGCATTAAACGAGCGCTTGTGAATCCAACTACAGACGACGTCGCAGCAGTCACGCTCACTACATGGCAGCGCGCAGCGCCGCATCGAGGTCCGCCCACAAATCATCGGCGTCTTCAATCCCAACGCTCAGGCGCAAAAGAGTCGGCGGCAAACGTTCTTGCCCCGGAATCGCGGCGCGCCGTTCGATCGTTGATTCTACCGCGCCGAGACTCGTCGCGTGACGAATGAGCTGTACGCGTTGACAAACCGCGTCCGCGACCCGCGCCGTTCCAAGCGTGTCAAACGAAATGACGCTGCCAAAACCTTTTAACATGCGTTGGGCAATGCGATGCGTCGAATGGGAAGCTAGCCCCGGATAGCGCACGCGCGCGACGAACGGATGAGCTGCAAGGCGTTCTGCCAGCGTCATGGCATTCTCCTGCGCCTTTTGCAAACGCAGCGCGAGAGTTCGCACGCCGCGCACCGCCAGAAAAGCTTCCAGCGTCCCCGGAATCGCGCCGGTCAACGCGCGTGAGCTCTTCAAGGCGCGCCAAAAGCTCTCGTCGCGCGTGATGGCGATACCGGCGAGCAAATCGGAATGTCCGCCAATGAACTTGGTCGCCGAATGGAGCGAAACCGTCGCGCCAAAATCCAACGGGCGCTGATTCAACGGCGTCGCAAACGTATTATCCACCGCGACGATGGCGCCCGGTTTGCGCGGCGCCGCGCAAATTTGCTCAAGGTCTGCCACGCGCAGCAATGGATTCGACGGCGATTCAAGCCAAATCAGATCGGCGCTCCCGCACGCGCGCATCCAAGCGTCTGTATCCTCAACGGCGACGCGCTGTACCGTCCAACGCTTGCGCGCCGTGCCCGCGTTTGCCAGACCGACAACGCCTTGATAACAATCGTCAGGCAAAACAACCGTCGCTCCCACATCAAGCTGGTCAAACGCTGCCGCAATCGCCGCCATGCCAGAGGCGAACGCCGCCGCTTTGCCCGATTCCAGTCCGCCGACGATTTCTTCCAACGCTTCCCACGTCGGCGTGCCGTCGCCGCGTGCGTAACCGCGTTCGGCGCCGAAAATAAAGTTGGAAGCAAGAACTGGCGGCACGTTGAGCGGCGCGCCGGGTTCGGACGCGCGCCCAGCCGAGACGAGCCACGATTCCGGTTTGATTGTGGGCAGAGATTTTTCCATTTTAGGATACCTCAAGGCAAAAAAAATCGGACGCGTTATTACGCAGGGGCGAGATAATAGAGTTCCCAAATTAAAATCGCAGGATGGAGACCTGACAGGTTTTTGCGGTCGCCAAAAGGAGCAACCACCATAACCTACCACGAGGATTTTACCTTACCTCGCGAGTTTACCGAACTTTCAACGCGGCGGGGTTCGACATCTTGCCAGAACGCTTACGTTTGAGCTTTAACACGGCGATGCAAATTGAGCGTTCCAAGCATCTCGGGGCTGCAACTTGCCAACGCCCGGAAGAACGGCACGGATACGCCAATGGCAAGTCCAAGACCGTGCAAACGCGTGTGGACAAGGTTACCTTTGATATTCCGCTGGTGCGCGAGGGCAACTTTTATCCCAGTGCGCTCGAAAGCGGCATTTTGGCGACATAAGCGGTTGCCGCATTTTTCTCGCGCCCAAGCCGGATTGGCAAGGGCGCTGCAAGTCCAGGGTGAGTTTCTGGCAAACATCCGAATCTGGGTAACGTTCTTTTCACAGGGGGGAACATATGAATACGGCGATGGGGCGAGGACAGATTTGGGGCGCACGCGCCCAAGATTGGACAGATGTTCAGGAACCTCTCGCCCTTCCAATGTATGAGGCAGTGTTGCAACAGACCAAGATAAGCAAAGGCATAACGGTTCTTGATATTGGATAACGCCATGAGCGAACAGGCGGGCGTCAACGTCGCCGGTATGGAATGTCTCTGCTTTTTATTCCTCAAAGGCGTGCTGCGCCCTCTAAAACCTGTCACCTAGATTTTGCCCAAAATAAGCGACAAATCATCGCGCGGTAACCAATTGGTGAACGCGCGCTGCACGTGAGGTGCGAGCGGATGATGTTCGCTCAACGTAATTTGCACTTTACCA